>ERZ857629.1520-NODE-1520-length-25031-cov-2.437380_pt1 | contig 25031 bp, 17 predicted proteins | sample MGYA00519700_ERZ857629 | MGnify/ENA primary metagenome ERZ857629 (study PRJEB31778, sample SAMEA3449351) | human gut metagenome | biome: human gut; feature: human-associated habitat; material: faeces | place: United Kingdom | collected 2010/2012 ...
GCAAATAAAATGCAAAACGGCAAAAGAGCAGCCCCGTATGACAAATTGTCGCGAGCGTCGATTCGCATGACATTAAAATATGACACGCGGCTGCAAAAACAGCAGTCGCCGCTCTCCTTCGCGAGATTTTCACCGACGCCCGCCTGTAACTCCGTGCCTCAAAAAGATTTTCAGCGGATACATTTATTCGATTCGAAAAATCGTCCCTGCCGACACGAACCTGCCTGCGGCCGACTTTCGCTATTTTTCTCGTCGAATATATTTCATATCTTTGCAGAACATTTATGTTAATCGCATGGAAATCGCAGACAAATACTCTCCGCAGGACATAGAGGGCAAGTGGTACGACTACTGGATTGCCCACAAGTTTTTTCATTCCGTCCCCGACGGACGCAAACCGTACACCATAGTGATTCCGCCGCCCAACGTGACCGGAATGCTGCACATGGGTCACATGCTGAACAACACGTTGCAGGACGTACTGGTGCGCAGGGCACGCATGAAAGGGCTCAATGCCTGCTGGGTTCCCGGAACCGACCACGCATCCATCGCAACGGAGGCCAAAGTGGTGGCCAAACTCAAAGCCGAGGGCATAGACAAAAGTTCGCTTACGCGGGAGGAGTTTTTGCGCCATGCGTGGGAATGGAAAGAGAAGCACGGCGGCATAATCCTCACTCAGTTGCGCAAGCTCGGCGCTTCGTGCGATTGGGACAGGACGTGCTTTACGATGGACGAAGTCCGCACACAGGGCGTCATCAAGGTGTTCGTGGACCTTTACAACAAGGGGAAGATATACCGCGGCGTGAGAATGGTGAACTGGGACCCGTCGGCGCTTACGGCGCTTTCGGACGAGGAGGTCGTTTTCAAGGAGTCGCACGGCAAGCTCTACTATCTGCGCTACAAGATTGAGGGTACGGACCGGTTCGTAATCGTGGCCACCACAAGGCCCGAAACCATACTCGGCGATACGGCCCTGTGCGTCAATCCCGAAGACCCGCGCTACGCCTCTCTACCGAAGGATGCGCGAGTGACGGTTCCTCTGGTGGGCCGCTCCATTCCGGTGATTCGGGACAGCTATGTGGACATCGAGTTCGGAACGGGCGCTCTGAAAGTCACTCCGGCGCACGACGTGAACGACTACATGCTCGGCGAGAAATACGGTCTGGAATCGATAGACATATTCAACGACAACGGAACGATTAACGACAAGGTGGGCCTTTACGTGGGCATGGACCGTTTCGACTGCCGTAAACAAATCGAAAACGACCTGCGGCAGGCAGGTCTGCTGGAAAAGGTGGAGGACTACACCAACAATGTCGGGTACTCGGAGCGCACGGGCGTTGCCATCGAGCCCAAGCTGTCGATGCAGTGGTTCCTTTCGATGACCGATTTGGCGAAGCCTGCGACCGATGCTGTAATGGAGGACGCCATTCGCTTCGTGCCGCAGAAATACAAGAACACGTACCGCCACTGGATGGAGAACATCAAGGACTGGTGCATTTCGCGCCAGCTATGGTGGGGGCAGAGGATTCCGGCATACTATCTGCCTCAGGGCGGATTCGTAGTGGCCGAAACGCCCGAGCAGGCTGTCGAACTCGCACGGACCAAGACGGGCAACGACGATTTGCAGATAAGCGACCTGCGGCAGGACGAAGATGTTCTGGACACGTGGTTCAGCTCGTGGCTCTGGCCCATATCGGTGTTCGACGGCATTCGCAATCCGGACAACGATGAGATAAAGTATTACTATCCGACCGACGACCTCGTCACCGGTCCGGACATCATTTTCTTCTGGGTGGCCCGCATGATTATGGCTGGATACGAGTACCGTGGCGAAAAACCGTTCTCCAACGTATACTTCACCGGCATCGTGCGCGACAAGTTAGGCCGAAAGATGAGCAAGCAGTTAGGCAACTCGCCCGACCCGCTCGACCTTATCGCCAAGTACGGCGCCGACGGCGTGCGCATGGCCATGCTGCTGTGTTCGAGCGCCGGAAACGACCTGATGTTCGACGAAGCCCTGTGCGAACAGGGACGCAACTTCGGCAACAAGATATGGAACGCCTTCCGTCTGGTAGTCGGCTGGAAGCGAAGCGACGATGCGGCGCAGCCCGAAAGCAGCCGCCTTGCAGTCCAGTGGTTCGAGGCTCTGCTCGACAAGACGCTCGCCGACATAGACGAACTGTTCGGCTCGTACCGCATATCGGAAGCCCTCATGACAGTATACAAACTGTTCTGGGACGATTTTTCGGGCTGGCTGCTCGAAATGGTGAAACCGGCATACGGCGAACCTATCGACGGCGTTACGCTTGCGGGCGTAAAGCGCCTGTTCGAAAAGCTCTTGCAGATTCTGCATCCGTTCATGCCGTTCATCACCGAAGAGATATGGCACAGCATCGCCGAACGTGCGGAAAACGACTGCATCACGGTGAGCCGCATGCCCGAGGCCGGCGCCGGCAAACCTCAACTGCTCGCCGACATGGCTCTGATTCAAGAGGCTGTAACGGCAGTCCGCGCCGTTCGCAAACAGAAGAATATTCCCAACAGGGAGGCTCTGGAACTCGACGTAATGGCCGACGAGAACTATCCGTCGTATCTCGCGCCCGTACTGGCCAAGATGGCCGGTCTGTCGGAGATTCGCACGGTGAGCGAGAAACCGTCTCAGGCCGAAGCGTTCATGGTCAAGACCACGCGCTACTTTATCCCCATGAGCGGCAAGATAGACGTGGCGGCCGAGACCGCGAAACTGAACGAAGAGTTGAAATACTTCGAAGGATTCCTCGCCTCGGTGCTCAAAAAACTCGGCAACGAGCGTTTCGTTTCGTCGGCCCCCGAAAAAGTGGTCGCCAACGAACGGGCCAAACAAGCCGACGCCGAAGCCAAGATAAAGGCCATAAAAGAGCGGCTGAAAGAATTGGCATAGGATACTTGCAAAAAAAAGACATCGCGCAAAGGAGTTCTTTCGCGCGATGTCTTTTTTCATATCTGTCGCCTATACTTCCTTACTCGTAAACCTGCTTTACGGCGGAGTCAAAAGTGCTCGCAGAAACCGCAAAGTGCCGTATGCTGCCGTGGTCTTCGGCCATATAACCGTCAGCTGCCAGCATATAGTACGCCTGCAAGACATTGATTTTCGCTCGTTTCCCGAATCCGATATTTATCCTGTCGTCGTGGTCACCTGAGACACGACGTACTTCACATTCCAGTGATTCAAACATCTTTTTCGCCCACTGTCCGCAGGCGCATTTCAAAACAACAGGTGCATATGGTTGATAGAACAGATAAACCGGACCATCCACGTACTCACGTACATAATATCCGCCGCGGGCGACATACAGCACGGTGTCGCCGAGCGGAACAATTACTTTTTCATAAGAACAGTTTTTCAGCACGATACCGTCGCAGCTGTCGTAAGATACACCGTCGGGAAGTTGATAATTGAAAGATGGAGTAATATGCGTGATTTCCGCAATAATACAAACATCGTCCGCATTCACGGCCCGCTTCACCTTGTCCGTATCGCTTTTACGGACAACCGCCAGATATGCGTCATCCATAATCACGGTCGGTTCCAATTTCACTTTTCTTTCACCCGCTTCATTTTCTCTGGCATATACGAATGTAGAATCGGGAATCTGAGAGGCGTCGAAAGGTTTGTCATATTCGACAATGCACTCAATCCGTGGGTCCACCGACGCGGGAGCTTTCAGCAAAAGGCTCCATTTGCGCGGCTTCACGTACTCCGACTCCGAAACCTTTACATCTATTTTCAAAAAATACTTGCCGTCTTTTCCGTAAAGTGCTGGCGTTATGCTCTCTGCCAAAGCTGGCGACACTCCGGTTACGGCAATCAGCGCCGAGGTCGAGAAATCCACCTCTGGCATCGCAATGCCGTCCTTGTCGCATATTGATTTTTGGAAATGAGAAGCGAAATTGTATACGTACGCCGAATCGACATTGATGTGCCTGAAATCGCCATCGAAAGCCAGCACCTCTATTTCGACATTTCGGACGGCATCACTGCCTCCGCCGTCATCTTTCGTACAAGCCCCGAAAGCGGCGGCACAAACAATCGCAAAAAGTAGGAGTCGTTTCATAGTCATAAATTTTAAGAATCGTTAATTTCCCATATCTCCTAAAACCGCTTTTAGCGCAGCTCCAATATCCAAAAGTCCCGCCCCCACATAATATTCATTTTCGCTTAACGGTTGTGCAGTAGATGTTAAATAATATTCCACTTCGTCATATCGCAGGTACGGATTAATGGAAAGAATCAAGGCGGCAGCTGCTGCCACTTGTGGACATGCTGCGGATGTTCGATCGAAAAATTGTGTATATTGATATTCTTCACCCGAGTTTCCCTGCATTACTGTTGTCGTAAATATTTGTTCGCCAGGTGCCATTAAATCCAGTTGCATGCCATAATTACTCTTAGGGTGTCTTTTGCCATTTTTTTTCATCGCGCCTACGGCAATTGTTTCTGAAAATGTTATAGCCGGATAACAAATATCGTTTGAGTTATCATTTCCAGAGGCGAATACATACACTGTTCCTAAATCCACGTCACAAGTCCAATGCCATCTGCCGTCCTGAAAACGCATAAAAATTGATTCTTCTATTAACATGCACTGACTTTCGCTAAATATTTCATACGGTATATACCAAGAGCACGACATTACATCGTAACGACCTTGCACCATACGGAATACACTTGCAATAGCTTCCGCATTTCCCACGTTGTATGTATACGGAACTGTTACGAATCCCAATTTACATCCAGGAGCAATTCCCGCTATTCCTATTCCATTATCGGTTTTTGCACCGATTATTCCGGCACAGCATGTGCCATGGTCGTCTACTCCAGGAGCATACCAATCTTCTGCCTCATATAGTTCCGGCAAATCAACATGGGTTCTATCAACCGGATATATATCACTCAGTAGAATTTTGATACAACTGTCCCCACGAGTTATTTCTCGCGCTTCCAAATAATTTATGTCCAAGCCTCCTGGATTATGCAAATACCATTGATTGGGAAATAGTGGATCGTTTGGTACAGAAGTCGTTTCTGTATAGGCTGGGGCCTGGTATTCTACATATGAATTAGGTTGTCTTCCGCAAGAACGCGCTTCAAACATTATATCAGGTTCTGCATATCTGACAACACCGCTTTCGTAAAATTTTGCAGCCATCGACAAAGCGTCGCAATCGGATAATGGTGTACACGCCAATTTATACCATAAATCCATTTTTTCAATTTTTCCCAATATTTCAACGCCATTTTCTTCTGACATACATTCCAATACCGGATAATCTTTCTCATTTTTCAATTTGACGTAAAACAAATGAGAAATGAATATATCTGTTCCTTTTGAACTCTTGTACGCTTGACCACTGTAAAGAATATTTTCGTTATCAATGTCGAATCCTCTTGTTGTTCCTATTGCCCACGATATATTGTCGGCTTCGAAAGCTCTCGTAAGTCCTTTGCGAAACATGTAGTTCTCAGAGAGCCTTGATGTTTTGAAAACACTGTAATCCATTTTGCGAGAATCAACCAATGAATAACGGTCGGAACTTCGAAACAAAATAAAACTTTTTTCGGGTTGAGCTTCTAAAAAGACTTTCTCGTCTCCGGCCCAATAATGATATTGCTCGACCTCTTCATGCAGTTTGTTTGTCTTTGGCAAAGATTCTTCCGGCTCGTCTTTCGTACATCCACCACACATTAAAGCGACTGTGACAATAAATAAATCTCGTAATTTCACCCCGTTGGAGTTTTGGTTTTTTACAAATAAAGCGTAATAATACCACAAATACAACAGTTTGAAGCACAAAACATTAAATAAATTTATTTAATATCGAATATTGCGCGTTATCGACACTCAATCCGGAACTTCGAAACGGCATTCATCCAGTCCGCCAGCCGTTTCGAGGCATGTACGGTCGAAAAAGGAGGCGGAATCCGCGGCTGCGGATATACGGTCATAGTGAGATGTTTGCTTATACGACTGCCGCTCCGCTATAATTTTTTCTTACAGAGTTTTTGTTTTCGATAAATGTTTTTACCTTTGCAACCCGTAAAACTGTCGATAAAAACGAAGTATATAAAATAAGTATTAACTAAAAACTTTTTCAAGGTGGATTCATTAAGCTACAAAACAATCTCCGCTTCCGCCGGCACGGTAACCAAACAGTGGGTTTTAATCGATGCCAACGGTGAGGTTTTGGGTCGTCTGGCTTCTCAGGTGGCTAAAATCCTGCGCGGAAAAAACAAGCCCTGCTTTACCCCCCATGCAGATTGCGGCGACAACGTTATCGTAATCAACGCCGACAAAATCAAACTCACGGGCGACAAGATGACCGACAAGGTATACACCCGCCACACCGGCTATCCGGGCGGTCAGAGATTCGAGACTCCCGCCGGTTTCCTGAAAAGAAAACCGACCGCAGTCGTGGAAATGGCCGTCAAGGGCATGCTTCCGAAGAATCGTCTGGGCGCGGCTCTTCTGAAAAACCTTAAAGTTTATGCAGGTGCAGAGCATCCGCATGCGGCTCAGAACCCAACTACAATTAAGTTAAACGAGATTAAGTAAGTTCACTCATGGAAGTAATCAATACAGTAGGACGCAGAAAAGCCGCGGTGGCTCGCGTCTATGTGAAACCCGGCAAGGGCACCATCACCATCAACAAGAAGCCGTTGGAGACATACTTCCCGCTGGACATCTTCCAGTTCGTGGTTAAGCAGCCGCTGCTGGTAATCAACGCCACGGAGAGCTACGACATCACCATCAATCTCGACGGCGGAGGTATCAAGGGACAGGCCGAGGCTGCACGTCTGGGCATCGCCCGCGCCCTTTGCGAAATCGACGCAGAGCTTCGTCCGATTCTCAAAAAGAACGGATTCCTGACCCGCGACCCGCGCGAGGTGGAGAGAAAGAAACCTGGTCAGCCGGGAGCACGCCGCAAATTCCAGTTCAGCAAGCGTTAGTATTCTATACTGCGTTTGCCTTTATTGCACAGTTCGGGAGGGGCGAGAAATAATATCTATTCGGAGGGTTCCCGCAAGGGAACGCCGGATATTCGCGAAAGCGGCCGCAGGCCGAAAGAAACTTTCTCGCACCCGAAAACATGCAGGACTGCCCTTCGACGGGCGCTACCGGTACGTTGCCCGACTGCGGAAAAATCCGACGGACCGCCATATAACGGCGCTACCTTTTCGGATTGAAGAAAAGAGTAAAACAAAAGAAAAATTAAAAAACACAGAAAAATGGCAAGAACTAATTTCGAACAGTTATTGGAAGCAGGTGCTCACTTCGGCCACCTGAAAAGAAAATGGAATCCCAAAATGGCTCCGTATATCTTCATGGAGAAGAACGGAATCCATATCATAGACCTGCACAAGACCGTAGTCAAAATCGACGAGGCTGCTGCGGCACTCAAACAAATCGTCAAGGGCGGACGCCGCGTGTTGTTCGTTGCGACGAAAAAACAGGCGAAAGACATCGTGGCCGAGAAAGTGGCTGCAATCGGCATGCCTTATGTAACGGAACGTTGGGCCGGCGCTCACCAACTTCCCGACAATCCGCAAGGCCGTGAAGAAGATGGCTACCATCGACAAAATGACCAACGACGGAACTTTCGACAACTTCTCCAAAAGAGAAAAACTCCAAATTTCGCGTCAGAGAGCCAAACTCGAAAAGAACCTCGGCTCCATCGCCGACCTTACCCGTCTGCCGGCCGCTCTGTTCGTAATCGACGTTCAGAAAGAGGCAAACGCCGTTAAGGAGGCCAACCGTCTGAACATTCCGGTATTCGCCATGGTGGACACCTGCTGCGACCCGACCAACATCGATTACGTGATTCCGGCCAACGACGACGCTGCGAAATCCATCGCGGTAGTTCTGGACGCAATGTGCGAGGCTATCGGCGAGGGTCTGAACGAGCGCAAACTCGAAAAGGAGAAGGAAGCTGCCGAAGCTGCCGCCAAAGAGAAGGACGCTCCGAAGGAGAAAGAGGCCAAGCCGCGTATCAAAAAGGCCGTGAAGGCTACTGCCGAGACTGTCGAACAGGCTCAGGAAGAGACTGCCGAGCAGAAAAGTGCAGAGTAATTAACTTTATTAACCAAAGGAGGAAAAATTATGGAAATCAAAGCTGCTGATGTCGCCAAGCTCCGCAAGATGACGGGTGCCGGCATGATGGATTGCAAAAAAGCCCTCATGGAGGCGGAAGGCGACTATGACAAGGCAAAAGATATTATTCGCGAAAAAGGCAAGCTCGTGGCCGACAAACGTGCGGACCGTACCGCTACCGAAGGTGTCGTAGTCACCAAAATCGTAGGACAGAAAGCCTATATGCTCTGCCTTGCGTGCGAGACCGACTTCGTTGCCAAAAACTCCGAATTCGCCGCTTCCGCCAACCAGATTCTCGACATAGCCGTGAACGGCGACGTTGCCGACCTTGCTACGCTTCTGGAAACCAAGAATGCAGAAGGTCTTACGGTTGCCGACATGGTTACCGAAAAGAGCGGTCAGACCGGTGAGAAAGTCGAACTGCCCTACTACGGCAAAATCGAGGCTCCCTACTGCGCAGCTTACGTTCACATCAACTACAAGCTCGGAACGCTGGTAGGTTTCAACAAGCCTATCGACGCACAGGTTGCCAAGGACGTTGCCATGCAGGCCACCGCAATGGCGCCCGTATCCATTTCGGCCGCCGACTGCCCCGCAGCCGTCATCGAAAAGGAACGTGAAATCGGCCGCGAGCAGGCTCGTCTGGAAGGAAAGCCCGAGGCCATGCTCGACAAGATTGCCGAAGGCAAGGTGAACAAGTTCCTCAAAGAGAACACTCTTCTCAGCCAGCCGCTGGTGAAGAACAACAAGCTCTCCGTAGAGCAGTATATCAAGGAAGCAGACAAAGAGGCTACCGTAGTGGCTTACAAACGTTTCTCGTTGATAGACTAACGCTTGCGCGGGGTTTCCCGATACCGAAACCGCAATGAATCTTATCGGATTCATTGCGGTTTTTTCATTTCGCCAAGGCCGATTTTTTTTTCATCGGACAATTTTTAGTATATTGCAACCAATTTGGATGCTTCATGCGAAGCGCCGACTGTGAAAACGGCCGGAGTTTCGATAGCATAAACATCGCCCGAAGCCCGAAATATATTATTAACCGAAACAAATAAATCAGAATTCATGAAATTATCTTTTCTCGGAGCACTGACGCTTTCGTCGGCCGTATTGTTTGCGACACCCGCTTTTTCCCAGAACGCAAGATTGGGAAAAAACCTTCCGGTCGATTTCTCCAAAGTCACCATTTCGGATGCTTTCTGGACTCCAAGACTGGATACCCTTGCAGCCGTAACGCTCGATGCCTGCATAGACCAGTGCGAAAAACACACGTCGCGTATCCGGAATTTCGAAGTCGCCGCCGGCCGCGTGCAGGGCGAGTTCAAGGGAATATTTTTCGACGACTCGGATGTCTACAAAATGATTGAAGGCGTGGCCTATTCGCTCGTGAACTGTCCCGATGCAGAATTGGAGGCGCACGTAGACGAGATAATCGACTGCATAGCCGCAGCGCAGCTGCCCGACGGCTACCTCTCCACGTACTACATAATAACCGGAATAGACAAGCGTTGGAGCGACATGACAATGCACGAGATGTATTGCGCAGGTCACCTCATCGAGGCTGCCATCGCATATTATAACGCTACCGGCAAGGACAAACTTCTGAACACAGCAATACGCTTTGCCGACCATATCGACGCGACGTTCGGCGAGGGCAAGCGCGTGTGGGTGCCGGGGCATCAGGAAATCGAACTTGCACTCGTGAAACTGTACCGCCAGACCGGCAACGAGCGTTATCTGCATCTGGCTCACTGGCTATTGGAGCAGCGCGGACACGACAACGTGGTCTGGCCGCACCAGAGCAAGGGCTACTTTCAGGATGAAGTGCCCGCTCGCGATTTGAAGTACATCAGCGGACACGCCGTCAGGGCCATGTACATGTTCACCGGCATGGCGGACGTAGCCGCAGCAACCGGCTCGGACGAGTATTTGGCTGCACTGGACCGTCTGTGGAACGACGTGGTGAACACGCGCATGTATCTTACCGGCGGCATCGGTTCGTCGGGAGCAAACGAGGGCTTCACCGTGCAGTACGACATGCCCAATGCCGAAGCCTATTGCGAGACCTGCGCCTCGATTGGAATGGTGCTGTGGAACCAGCGTATGAACATGTTCAAGGGCGATGCACGCTATGTCGATATCATGGAACGCTGCATGTATAACGGAGTGTTGTCCGGAATTTCGCTTTCGGGCGACCGCTTCTTCTATGTCAATCCGCTCGAATCCTACGGCAATCACCACCGTCGTCCGTGGTACGGCACGGCATGCTGCCCGAGCAACCTGTCCCGCTTTATTCCGTCCATCGGAAACTACGTCTATGCCACTTCGGAAAACGCACTGTGGGTCAATATGTTCATCAGCAGTTCTACCTCCGTGGAACTCGCATGCGGCAAGGTGGCTGTCGAGCAGACCACGCATTATCCGTGGTCGGGCGAGGTGAATATAAAGATAACCCCCGAGCGCAAAGGCGATTTCGCAGTGAAAATCCGCATCCCGGGCTGGTGCCGCAATTACGCCTATCGGGTAAGCGGCAACACCTGCGGAGCCGAGGTTGAGAACGGATACCTCGTAATCGACAGAACGTGGAAGAAAGGCGATGCGGTAGAGCTGTCGTTGGACATGCCCGTGGAGGCCATGGAAGCCGACCCGCGCGTGAAAGCCAACGTAGGGAAAAGAGCCCTGATGCGCGGCCCGATAGTATACTGCTTGGAACATACGGACAACGCACAGATAGACGAGGCCGTGCTTACACCCGACACCAAATACACCAGCAGTTTCGATGCGGCGCTTCTCGGCGGCGTGCAGGTCATAGAGGCCAAGACCGGTGGCAATACCCTCAAATTCATCCCATACCATGCGTGGGACAACAGAGATGCCGGCAAAATGAAAGTCTGGATAGATTACGCCGAGTAGCCTAAGGCGCGCGAGTACAGAGGCTCTATGAAAACGGAGCTGCGATAAATTCCATTTTTATCAGCTCCGTTTTTTTGTTCGGGCAGCCGCGGCAAGTGCATCTCTGATATCGAGACGGCCTGCCGCGAACCTGCTTTCGAGAGGCTCGCCGACCGGCACAGCAGGACTGACGAACGCCTGCGGCGGCGGAAACAGCTCCGACTTTCGGACTTGTGTTTTAGCACCCATCCTGTCAAATAATAAAGCCGGAACGGAAAAATCCGTTCCGGCTTTATTATTGCCCGCACGAGCGGCCGCTATTTCTTCTTGCCGAGTTTAAGAAACAACTCGGCCGGATAGTCGGTGGTAATGTAGTCCACACCCGCATCTATGAAATGCTGCATGTCCACAGGCTTTACTGTCCAGACATTGGTGTTGAGTTTGAGCTTTTTAGCCTCGGCAATCCACTCGGGATTCTTTTTGAGCACGTCTACCGAATAGTCGAACCCGTCCACGCCGGCCTCTTTGAGCTCCTGCGGAGTCTTGTCGCCGTTCAGATACGACACCATCGAACCGGTCTTGGCCTCTATGAGTTTGGTGGTTATGCCCCAGTCGAAAGCGATGTATTCGATGTCGTCCTTATCTATTCCGGCTTTTGCAACCTCACTCAATATGCGGTCCACGGCCACGGCGTTGCGCTGCGGTGCGGAATGGGTCTTTATCTCCAAAACCAGTTTCGTTCCGGTAGGTTTCCATGCCTGCAAATACTCCGCGAGCGTAGGTATGGTCTCGCCGTTGGCGAGTTTGTCGGCTTTGCTGCGAAGCTCTGCAAAAGATGTTTTCTCGATTGTCAGTCCGTTCTTGGTCCGTCTGTCGTGAAAAACCACCGGCACGTCGTCCGAGGTAATCCACACGTCGAATTCCGTTCCGAACAGCGATGCGTCCATCGCGTTTCTAATCGAACTTATGGAGTTCTGTGCGGAGCCTTCCGTATTCCAGTAGCCTCTGTGGGCTACGATTTTGGTTTTGGACTTCGGGTATGCGAGACCCGTCGCGAGTATGGCCGCCATACAAAGTACGAGTGTTTTTTTCATTACTTACCTGCTTTTTTGAGTTCTTCCTCGTAGTGCATGTCGGACATGTTCGGCATGGGCTTCTGATACTCGCCGGCGAGGAGCTTTTCGCGAATCGAGCTGAAACAATCCAGCGTGTACTGTACGTCTTCCAGCGTGTGGGCAGCCGTAGGGATGATGCGCAGAATGATTTCACCTTTCGGGATGACGGGATAAACCACTATGGAGCAGAACAGGGCGTGATTCTCGCGCAGGTCCACCACCATGTTGGTAGCCTCCTCAACGCCGCCTTTCATATAGACGGGAGTTACGGGCGAAAGCGTGCCGCCGATGTCGAAACCGCGCTCGCGGAAACCCTGTTGCAGGGCGCGGGTTATCGTCCAGAGTTTTTCCTGATATTCGGGATGTTTGCGGATAAGGTCCAAACGTTTGAGAGCGCCCATGACCATAGGCATCGGCAGACTCTTGGCGTAAAGCTGCGAACGCATGTTGTAACGCAGGTAGTCGATGAGCCATTTGTGGGAGCTTACGAACGCGCCTATGCCGGCCATGGATTTGGCGAAGGTGTTGAAAAGCACGTCCACGCCGTCCACGACGCCGAAATGGGCAGCAGTTCCGCGACCGCCGGGACCCATTGTGCCGAATCCGTGCGCATCGTCCACCAGCAGACGGAAGCTGAATTCCTTTTTGAGGGCCACTATCTCGTCGAGCTTGCCGAGGTCGCCCTTCATTCCGAACACGCCTTCGGTGATTACCAGAATGCCGCCGCGATTCTCCTCGGCCACCTTTGTGGCATGTTCGAGCTGTTTGCGCAGCGAAGCCATGTCGTTGTGTCCGAATACGAAACGTTTGCCGCGGTGCAGACGCATACCGTCGATGATGCAGGCGTGCGCCTCGGCATCGTATACCACCACGTCGCGCGGAGTGAGCAGACAGTCGATAATCGAAACCATGCCCTGATAACCGAAGTTGAGCAGGAACGCATCCTCCTTGCCGACGAATGCAGCCAACTCGCGTTCGAGCTGTTCGTGATATTTTGTCTGACCGCTCATCATGCGGGCGCCCATCGGGGCAGCCATTCCGAAATCTGCGGCGCCTTTGGCATCGGCCTCGCGCACTTCGGGATGATTGGCCAAGCCCAGATAGTTGTTGAGGCTCCAATTCAGCATCGGCTTGCCGCGGAAAGTCATGTGCGGACCGATTGGGCCTTCGAGTTTGGGGAACGAGAAATATCCGTGGCTGTATTTCTGGTACATACCGATAGGGCCGCCGGCATTCTTTTCGAGTCTGTCTAATATATCAACCATTGCTGTCTAATATTGAATGTTTTTTGTTTTTGCAATATTGTGCAAAAATAGTGATTTCTTTCAGAAAAGGAACCGGCGGAATCTCTGTTTTTGGCTCGATTCGAGCATAAATAGGTATAAATACTTACCCTCGCAAAAACGACACGGACCGCCGGCCGCTTCGGCCTGTTTTTTCGTCCCCGCCGTGCAGTGCATTTTTCGAAGCGTAAATCCGGTCCAGATACGCATCCTGTCGGAAATCGAGGCTCGTGAACGCCTAATCCGCAAGCAGGCCTGAATATCCAGTACGAGGCGGTCGGAATAAAACAATATATTTTTTTTGCTGTCGTTAAAAATGTGTAACTTTGCGTTGGTTTTTGCGCCTTACGCAGTTGCATCCGGCCGTTTACGTGCCTCGTAAGGCGTTGCGGCTTAAAAAAGTGTGAATAATTAGATGAACCGTTTTCGACACATCATTTTACGTCTTGCCGCGGTTTCGATAATGCTCGTTATCGGAGCCGAATGCGGTTGGGCCGCCGGCGAAAAATCGGCTGCAAAGGCCGCCAGGAAAGACAAGCCGCTGAGTTATAACCGACTTCTCAAATGCTCCGACTACGATTTGAAATACCGGCGTGCGTTGGAGTATTACTATGCGACAAAAAAGGGAACGGACAAGAACACCACGGGCAACTACCAGAAAGCCGGCACTCTGCTCGAACAGGTGGCTCCCGTGTATGTAGGAACTCCGCGCGAAGACTCCGTGGCCTACTTCACCGCGGCCTCGCTCTACAAGAGCGGGTATTTCGACGCCAGCGGCATGGCGTGCGACGCGTTCAGGAAGCGTTTTCCGGGCAGCGTCTTCATCGAGCATGTGGAGTACATGTACGCTCTGGGCTTTTACTACTCCTCGCCCGACCCGCAGCGCGACCAGTCTACATCCATGCAGGCAATCATAGCAATCAACGAGTATCTGGAACGCTACCCAGCATCCGACAAGCGCGAGTCGCTGCTCGAAAAGAAGGACGAACTGATGGCCAAACTGCACGACAAGGCATTCGAGAACGCCGAACTATACTACACGGTGGGCAAGTACAAGTCGGCCGTGATAGCCTTGCAGAATGCTTTGGACAAGTATCCGACGTCGGCGCATCGGAAGGAAATCATGTATCTGATGGTCAAATCGCAATATCTGCTGGCTAAAAACTCCTACGCTTCGTTTCAGAAGGACAGATATTTGAATTTGATGGACTATTACTATAACTTTGTGTCCGAATTTCCGCAGAGCGAATACTCCAAAGAGCTGGATAAGATATACGCAGAGGCCAAGGATTTTATATCCCGACAGGATGCTGCGGAGGATGAACAGGAAATGATTAAAAACGATAATATTTTGTTCAATGGAACTGAAAAAAAGTAATATCCCCAACAACACGGTAACCCGCAAGTTGGTGGACCTCGACGCACCTACGGGCAACATCTACGAGTCAGTGGCCATCATAGCCAAACGTGCTAACCAGATTGCCGCCGAGATGAAGCAGGAGCTGGTCAGCAAGCTCGAAGATTTCTCCTCCACTCAGGACTCACTGGAAGAGACTTTCGAAAATCGCGAGCAGATAGAGATTTCGCGCTACTACGAGCGGCTGCCCAAGCCGGTCATCATCGCGACCGAGGAGTTCCTCGACGGGCAGATATATTTCCGCGAGGGAGACACAGCTGCCGAAAAATAGTCTGCGGCGGAAAGCGGCCGGCATAGTCCGGCCCGCAAATGTCTTTGGAACAAACTTACCGATTCCGCATGCTTGAAGGCAAACACATATTGTTGGGCGTAACGGGCAGTATCGCGGCGTACAAGGCTGCCGTGCTGGCCCGTCTGCTTGTTAAACGGGGCGCGGAAGTGAAAGTGGTAATGACGCCTCTGGCAAAGCAGTTCATTACGCCTCTCACCATGGCCACGCTCAGCCGCAACCCTATTCTCGTCGAATTCTTCAATCCCGAAAACGGAGAGTGGAACAGCCACGTATCTCTGGGCAGTTGGGCGGATGCTTTCATAATCGCTCCCGCCACGGCCAACACTCTGGCCAAAATGGCCTGCGGGATTGCAGACAACCTGCTTCTTACGACCTATCTTTCCTCCAGATGCGAGGTGTTCGCCGCACCGGCCATGGATTTGGACATGTACGCCCACAGCGCCACCCAATCCAATATAGACGCATTGCGCCGTGCCGGAGTCCATATAATCGAACCGGCCTCGGGCGAGCTCGCCAGCGGACTGGACGGCAAGGGACGCATGGCCGAACCGGAGGATATTGCGGAGGAGCTGGACCGGTTTTTCTTAAAAAAAAAGTCTCTGACGGGCACTGAGTTCGTCGTTACGGCGGGTCCTACCATCGAGGCGATAGATCCCGTCCGTTTTATCTCGAATCATTCCACCGGCACTATGGGCTATGCCATTGCCGCAGAGCTTGCCGAACGCGGAGCAGGAGTCACGCTAATCAGCGGCCGTACTGCCCTGCCGACTCCGCACGGTGTCAGGCGCGTGGACGTACTGTCGGCCGAACAGATGTATCGGGCTGCGATCAAGGCGTTCGAAGGAGCCGACGGAGCGGTCATGTGCGCCGCAGTGGCCGACTATACGCCCGAGACGATGAGCGATACGAAAATCAAGAAGAGCGACGGCGACATGTGCATCCGTCTGCGCCGCACGCACGACATCGCCGCAGAGCTGGGCGCCGTCAAGGGAGAAAAAATCCTCGTGGGCTTCGCCTTGGAAACGGATAACGAACAGCGGAACGCCGCGGACAAACTTACGCGCAAGAATCTGGATTTCATCGTACTGAATTCCCTGCGCGACAAAGGGGCATGTTTCGGTCCCGCCACCAACAAGATTTCCATATTGGATGCTTCGGGCATGCGTTCTTTTCCGCTCGAAGACAAGAAGCAGGCGGCCTGCCGCATAGCGGATGAGATAGAACGCATCAGAGAGCAGCGCAAACGAAAATAAGTATGATAAGTCATCTGTCGGTAGAGAATTATGCGTTGATAGACCGTCTCGAAATGGATTTCGGGGCGGGTCTCAACATAATTACCGGCGAAACGGGTGCCGGAAAGTCCATACTGCTCGGAGCCGTGGGGCTGTTGCTCGGCGAAAAGGGCGATGCGGGCGTTTTGCGCGACCCTGAAAGGAACTGCGTCGTAGAAGGTGTCTTCGACCTTGCGTCGCTGGGTATGGAAGAGTTCTTCGAAGAAAACGATTTGGATTACAATCCTTCGACAACTATCCGCCGCGTGATAAACGCTTCGGGCAAGAGCCGCGCCTACGTGAACGATTTGCCTGTACAGCAGGCCGTGCTCAAACTTCTCGGGCACAAGCTCATAGACATACATTCCCAGCATCAGAACCTGCTTCTTCGGGCCGACGATTTCAGAATCGGTGTCGTGGACGGAGTCGCCGCGCACGACGATGTTCTGGAACGCTACCGCCGGATTTTCGCCTCAATGAACGAGGCACGCCGAAAGCTGGCCGCCCTGCGCGAACAGGCTGCCGCATCGGCACGCGATGCGGAGTATCTGAGTTTTCAGTCTCAGGAGCTTACCGCCGCGGCGCTTTGCGACGGCGAGCAGGAGCAGATAGAGGAGCAGCTCGGCGAGCTGCTCGGAGCCGACGCCATAAGGGATGCCTTGCAACAAACCGTATTCGGCCTTTCCGAAGACGAAACGGGAATCCTGCCTCGGCTTAAATCCTATTACAACGCTTTCGTCTCTTCGGCCAAACAGTACTCCAAGGCAACGGAGTTCGCCCGAAGGCTCGATTCGGTGATTCTCGAACTGCGCGACATGCAAAACGAAGCGGAACACGAGGCGCAGCGCATAGAAGCCGACCCCGAGTGGGCGGAGAAACTGTCTCGCAGACTCGATATGATTTATGCCTTGCAGCAGAAGCACGGAGTGAGGAGTGTCGGCGAGCTTATAGAATTGCAGCGCGATTTCACCAGACGACTGTCCGCCATAGAGTCATGCGCAGAGCAAATTTCGGAGTTGGAGGAGCAGGAAAAACAGCTTGCTGCTCAGGCCGCGAATCTGGCTCGGCAGATAAGTGAAAACAGGCGCAAGGCCGCCCCGCGCATCGAGGCCGCCGTATGCGACATGCTCCGGCGTCTGGGAATGCAGGACGTCCGGTTTTGCGTGTCCGTCACCCCGCGCGAGAACCTCAGGGCCGACGGCGGCGATACGGTCGAGTTCCTGTTCTCGGCCAATAAAACCATGGCGCCGCGCCCCGTCGAAAAAATTGCGTCCGGAGGCGAGATTTCGCGCGTGATGCTGGCCCTCAAAGCCGTTTCGGCCGGCAGTGCAGGTATTTCCACCGTCATATTCGACGAGATAGACACAGGCGTGTCGGGCCGTGTGGCGGATGCCATGGGCGAGATAATAAACGAAATGGCCGCCGGTTGCCAGATTATAAACATCACCCACCTGCCGCAGGTCGCCGCCAAAGGGGACAGACATTTTCGCGTTTACAAGCATGACGGCAAAACCGGAATCGAGGCTCTGGATACCGAGAGCCGAGTGGCCGAAATCGCCAAAATGCTCAGCGGCAGCAATGTAACAGATGCCGCCGTAAGGCAGGCCCGCTATCTGCTGGGACTACCCGAATAGACCGTTCGCATACTGTAAAAGGAGAATATCCGTTCAGGGGACTTCGTCTGCGCATCATTGTCAGTTCGCCGTCGCGGCAACTCTTTCGCCTGTCGGCGTGATGCCGTATACGACCGCTCCTTCCGGTGTTGCGGTGGTAATCTCTCCACGGTTGAGATAGCAATATTTCTGTGTATTTTCATTCCCAGCGGGATTGGCGTTACCGTCGATGTCGGCCCAGAAAAGCGGATTTATGCCGTACTTGAATTCGGGCTTGGCAGAGTAGGCCAGTGTTTTGCCGTCCGCGTCCGCCAGCTCCCATACGGCGATTCCGGACCAGCCTTTGCAAACGTATGAGCCGGCCTGAATTTCCGCAGTTCCGGCTACCGGAGCTTCGGATGAGCGGAAAGCATCGATGTTGGTCTCGTTTATGAACTGGATTTTCAGTGCCGGTTCCGAATATTGCGAAATATGCTGTTTAGTCTGCTCTATCATCTGTTCGGTGATGTTTATAAGGCGGCTTCCGGCATAGAAGTTCTTTAACGGCGTAAGGAATCCGTATGCCTCGAAAAACTCCGTGAGATTCTCTTCGAGCAGGTCGCAAGCCACCTTTACGAACTGCATCTGCGCCTCTGCATCGGTCACCTGATTATTATCGCGCATATGGTTGTAAAGGTCCTTGTAAAAATCCGGATAACCTTTTACGAATGAGGCATACAGGTGCAGTTGCCAAAACGGAATCACCCGCTCGTAACGCATTTCGGTATATCCGCCTTCAAGCAGATAGGGCCGGTGAGGAATCATGAAGTCGCGATAAATCATGTCGTAATAGCAACTTTTGGCCGGCGAGTTCTCCTCGCGCGTATTGAACAGCGTGGTTGCCTTTCGTTCCAGCCCGCCATTCATCATGTAATCGACGTATGCCGCGGAGAGATTGGGCATGGTTTCGTTGCATCCGGCCCAGTTCATGCTTTTAGTAACGGCATTCATGTGTCCCACTTCATGCGCCGGTCCCCAAATGTTGTTTTTCAAACTGGTCGGGTCTGCGACATTGCGAATGGTTCCCGTGCTGACGCGGAAGGCAATCGAATAGTTGGTGGCGTACATGTTCGCCGTGCCAACGTTGTATATCGGACGTATCAAAAGACGGTTGTACCTGCCGCGGCCCTGATACTTGTAGAATCCCTGAAACTCTTCGGTGAGGGATATGATTGTGTCTGCGAGTTCGAGCAGTTCGTTGGCGCGCTTGCCCGATACGGTGTACTGTTTGAGCGCGGTTACGGGATATGTCATCATCACCCTGCGGCCTATCATATCGAAATGGTCGCACGGAGCGTCGTATATGAGTTCTCTGAAATCCAGCGGGTCGTTTACCGTCATGTCGTAATATCCGTTCACCGTCGCGTCGGGGAAATGTACGGTAATGCGCGGCAACGATGCGAACGCCTCGCTGTGATACTGGATATATATGAGGCCGGTATGCCGTATTTCCAGCGTGTTGATGCCTTTTTTGAGATTGTAGTCGCAATTCTGGCCGTTTTCGTTGGTGTTGTAATCCACCACCGACATTTTGAGCTGCACGCCGTCGGGAACGTCGCTCACCATGACGCGGTAAGTGCCGGCTGCGGGAATCATCATTCCCGTTACGTTGTCGAAACGCGAATAGGGCCGGTCTGTGCGAAAGCTCGCATTGTCGTTCGTCGGATTGCGGTATGCTTTATATTCGGCAACACGGTACTCGGTCCGGTACGTACCGTCTGCAAGCCCCGTGGCAATACGGCGCAAAAGCGTATCGGTGATATGCGTGAGACTTTCGGCTGTGATGCTCGGCAGAAGCTCCGAGCAACTGTAATCGGTGAATATTTCCAGCGCGTGTTTGAGGGCGGCCGTGCGATAGAATTCTATCTCGGCGGCACCCAACAGCAGTCGAGATGCGGGAGTGGATTCACGTCCGTGCGAGCTTTTGACTTTGAGTATTACGGCTCGGGGCGATACGATACCGTCTTCCGAAAAACGAATCGTGTCCGGAGAATCCTTCATGCCGAAATCGTGCGAGCAGACGAATGTTTCGATTCCGGCAGCGGAGGTGCAGTATACATCCACTTCACCGAACTGTCCGTAAGGAGCAGCGGGATAGTACACCATGTAATCGACCCGAGGCGTTTCGGACAGGGCGAAGCGAATCTCGGCCGGCGCATAGGTACCCGCGCTCGGAGTTTGCCATGCAGTGGTAAGGTCCGCATCATTGATATATGACAGAGGCGAAGCGGATGCCGCCTCGACACCCGATATGTCCGTAATTTCGATTTTATAATCGTTTGTTTCGGGAATCTCCGGCTTTACGGCAGCCTGCTGCGTCACGGTAACGGCGGCGGCCCGTCTGCCGTCCGCGAAATCGAACTCCACTTCCGCCTTGCGCGGCTCGTACTCGTCATTTGGCTGCACCGCAAGTACGACTTTGCCTTCGGCGGATGTCCGGTCCGCACTCAGCCACGATGCGTCGCAAGACACCTCGAAATCCACATTGGCAGTAACGCCCACGTTTATGACTCCTCCGTGCGAGTCGATGTCGTATTCGTTCCGTTCGGGAACTACGCACGGAACTATACCGGTTTGCGTTACGGTGATGCTGTCCGAGGCATCGAACAGACGGACGTAGATTTTGGCCGTGCGGCTCTGCTCGCCGGTATTCTCCTTTACGGACACCTCGATTGCAGGATTCCGCTCGTCTCCGCCTACGGTCGCATTGCACCACCGGCCGTCCTGCGCCACCTCGTACTTCCATGCAACGTCGGATGCCGCAACAGCAACGGTTTTACTTTCCGGCTCGTCGGCCCGAAAACCGAGCATCCTCTCGGCCACGGATATGCTGTAAGTGACGTCGGGAACGTCGTTTACTGGCGCATCTTCACTGCAACCGCACAAAACGGCGGCCGCAAGAACAGACAGACCGAACAGGCGGAATCTCTCAATGATTCCCATTTGTTTATCAGTATATTACGGAACCTTCGCGGCGGACGATTCTTACGATATTGCGGGTACGCTGCGCAAGGAGCACCACATCGTTGTCGCGGCTGTACTGTTCGAGCAGCTTTTCGTTATACCCTCGAATGGTCAGCAGTTCCATGCCGGTGTCATAGTGGACCATGAATCCTTCGGTCGAAAATTCATCCATAGCCTGAGACAGATAGCGGGAATCGTCTATGCAGAGGCTCATGCTGACGGCCGATGTCTGGATAAGATTGGTTTTGATGTTGTACCTCTCCAACAGGGTGAATATCTTGGCGAGACGCTCTTCGAGGACGAACGAGAAATCCTGCGGACGTATCGTCATGAGCACCTGACGGCGTTTGAGTATGAGAATGGGAATGTCCACGGGACTGTCTATCGAGCCCTTGATTACGCTGCCTCGTGCATTTTTGTCGCCGAACGGCCGCACGTACAGAGGTATATTCTTGTTTTGCAGAGGTTTGATTGTCTTCGGATGGATGATTTGCGCACCGCTGTAAGCGAGTTCAATCGCATCCAGATACGTAAGTTCCGGAATATAAGGGGTGTCGTGGAATATCTTGGGATCGGCATTGAGGATTCCCACCACGTCTTTCCAGATGGATACGCTCTCGGCATCCAGAATCGAGGCCGTCACAGCCGCCGAGTAGTCCGACCCTTCGCGGCCGAGCGTCGTGGTCTGACCGCCTATTGTGGCGCCTATGAAACCCTGTCCGATGAAGATGTGTTCGGAGGCATTCTCTATCTCCTTGGCCAGCAGTATGGTCGAGATTTCTATATCGACATTGGCATACTTGTGGTTGTTGTCCGTAATCAGGCACTTGCGCATGTCCACCCAGTGGTTGCGGACACCGCACCGGTTGAGGTATTCGGAGATTATGGTCGTGGAGATAAGCTCTCCGAAGCTCACTATGCTGTCGTATGTACGCTCGAAATCCGCACTTTGCGGAGTGAGCCCTCCGATTATCTCACGGCACTCCTTGTAGAGTTTGAGCACTGCGGCCGGAACCTCGCCCTTTTCGAACAGCTCGGCCATTATGGAGTTATGATACTCCTCTATTTTCGAGAACAGGGCCGACGCCTGTGTCTTGTTGCCTTTCATCACCGCATCCAACACCTCTTCCAAGGCATTGGTGGTTTTGCCCATTGCCGAAATTATTATGAAAAGAGGCTCGGTGCAGTCCTCGACGATGTATTTGAGATTGCGGACTCCGTCGGCCGATTTTACCGACGCGCCGCCGAATTTGTAAACTTTCATCTATTTTGTCTTAACGTTTGAATTCGTATTGTAGAACATGAATGCGAACTTGTCCGCAGCCTCGTCGATACGTTTGGAGGTGGGTTTTCCCGCTCCGTGTCCGGCATTGGTCTCTATGCGTATCAGAATCGGCGTCTGGCAGCCCTGAGCGTACTGCAACTGGGCGGCGAACTTGAACGAATGGGCTGGCACCACGCGGTCGTCGTGGTCGCTGGTGGTAATCAACGTGGCGGGATAGCATTCGCCCTTGCGGATATTGTGCAGCGGCGAATATTTGTATATGTATTCGAACTGACGCTCGTCGTCGCTGTTTCCGTACTCCACGCTCCATCCCCACCCTATGGTGAACAGATGATAACGCAGCATGTCCATTACGCCCACCGCCGGCAGCGCCACTGCGAAAAGGTCCGGCCGCTGCGTCATGCAGGCGCCCACCAGCAGGCCGCCGTTCGAGCCGCCCGAGATGGCGAGCTTTTCTCTCGACGTATACCCTTCCCTTATCAGATATTCGGCCGCAGCGATGAAGTCGTCGAACACGTTCTGCTTGTTTTCGAGCATGCCTGCCCTGTGCCACTTCTCGCCGTACTCTCCTCCTCCGCGAAGATTGACCTCGACGTACACGCCGCCCTGCTCCATGAAAAATATGTTCGACGGGCTGAACTCCGGAGTGAGCGAAATGTTGAATCCTCCATAGCCGTACAGCAGCGTAGGATTGTTGCCGTTCAGCCGGATGTTCCTGCGATGCGAGACGAACATGGGCACCCTCTGGCCGTCCTTGCTTTCAAAGAATATCTGTTCGGTGACGAAATCCTTCGGGTCGTATTTGAGTTCAGGCTGCCAGAACAGCTCCGAAACGCCTGTGAGCGCATCGTAGCGGTAAACGGTCGCCGGCGAGAGGTACGAAGTCAGCGAATAGAATGTTTCGGTATGCTCGTCGTCGGTGCGGAAGGACGAACTCGACACCGTACCTTCGGTTTGCAGTTCGACGGGCCTCACCAATTCGCCGGCAGCGGTATACTGATAGCATTTGTTCACGGCATTTTCCAAATACGTGGCGATGAAGTATCCGCCCACGCGCGACACGCCTTCGAGCATGTGCTCTCCCTCTGGAATGACATCGGTAACGCTTTGCGGGTTCAGCAAATCTATTTTGACCAGCCGGTAGTTCGGTGCGGAGTCGTTGGTGTAGACATACGCGACGTCGCCCGAACTGTAAACTATGGTGTAATCGTTCTCGAATCCCTTGCAAAGCGTGCTAAAAGAGGCCGGACAGTCCGTGCGGCGATACAGGATTTCGGCTCCCGAAGTTCCTTCCGAGGAGTTTATGAACAGATACCGGCCGTCGCGGCTCTGCTCGGCCGAAAAGTAACGCAGCGGATGTGCGTCGTCCCGATAGACTTGCACGTCGGCTTTCTGCGCGGTTCCTATTCTGTGCAGGCAGACTTTCTGGTTCTCGTTCTTGTCGGCATAAGCGCGGCCCTGTCTCGGCGCATCGTAACGGCTGTAATAAAATCCCTTGGAGTCCGCCGTCCATTCGGCACCCGAGAACTTCACCCAGTTCACCCTGTCCGGAAGGTTCTTGCCGGTGGCAGTCTCCATCACCCGTATTTCCACCCAGTCCGAGCCGGCCGACGATACGCCGTATGCCATGTAACGGCTGTCGGGAGAGAAGGATATGAAACCGAGAGCCACAGTGCCGTCTTCGGAGAGCGTATTGGGGTCCAGAAACACCTCTGCCTGTCCGTCGATTCCCTTTTGGCGGTACAGCACGCTCTGGTTTTGCAGTCCGTCGTTGCGCATCACGAAATAGTATTCGCCCTCCTTTTGCGGAATTCCCTCTTTCGGATAGTTCCAAAGGTCCTCTATTCGTGCGCGGATTGCGTCGCGGCAGGGGATTTGCGACAGGTAATCGAACGTGACGCGGTTCTGTGCGGCGACCCAGCGTTTCGTGTTTTCGTTTTCGGGGTCTTCGAGCCAGCGGTACGGGTCGGCGACTTTATGGCCGAAATACGTATCCGAGACATCTTCTCGCGGCGTTTGCGGGTAGGGTAACATATTGACTTTTCCGTAATGGTCGCATCCCGACGCCGTTATGGCGAGCGCCGCTAACGCCGGTAGCGAGAATTTTGCATTCATGGGTCGGCAGTTTTAACGATTCGGGCCTGAAATGTTCACATTCGGGCCGTTGTGGGCAAAAGTACAAAATTTTTGTTCATATCGGCTTAAAAAACTACTTTTGCATATATTCTAAACAAATTACTGCGATGTACGAAAATATTGAACTCGCCGTCGAAAAATGCTGGGAGGACCGCGCTCTGCTGAAACAGGACGAGTATGCCGACGCCGTCCGCGAGACAGTCGCACTGCTCGACAAGGGACTGCTGCGCACGGCCTCGCCGCAGGCGGACGGACAGTGGAAAGTGAACGAATGGGTGAAAAAGGCCGTCCTGATGTATTTCCCCATTTGCAAGATGCGCACCATGCACGCCGGAGAACTGGAATTTTACGACAAGATAGAACTCAAACACGATTTCGCCTCCTTGGGCGTGAGGGTTGTTCCGCCGGCCGTGGCACGCTACGGGTCGTATGTCGCCCCGAGCGCGATAATGATGCCGTCATACGTGAACATCGGCGCCTATGTGGACGAAGGGACGATGGTGGATACATGGGTGACCGTCGGGTCGTGCGCACAGATAGGCAAGCATGTGCATCTGAGCGGCGGCGTCGGAATCGGCGGCGTACTGGAACC
>ERZ857629.1521-NODE-1521-length-25004-cov-5.003728_pt1 | contig 25004 bp, 32 predicted proteins | sample MGYA00519700_ERZ857629 | MGnify/ENA primary metagenome ERZ857629 (study PRJEB31778, sample SAMEA3449351) | human gut metagenome | biome: human gut; feature: human-associated habitat; material: faeces | place: United Kingdom | collected 2010/2012 ...
AGTAAAAATAAAAGTGATGCCAAAGTTAATTTAGTTAATAAATATAAATTTACTGAAGAACAAGCTGAAGCAATTGTAACATTACAACTTTATAGATTAACAAATACGGATATTGTAGTTCTAGAAGAAGAATGTGAAAAACTAAAAAATTTAATCGAGGAATGCAATAAAATATTAAGTAATGAAAATGAACTAAAAAATGTTATGAAATCAGAACTAAGGGAAATTAAGAAAAATTATGCTGTTCCTCGTAAAACTGAGATCAGAGATGAAATTGTTGATATAAAAGTAGATGCTAAAGAAATGATACCAGATGAAAAAGTCATTGTGGTAGTAACAAATGATGGTTATGTAAAAAGAGTAAGTCAAAAGAGTTTCAAAACATCTGATGAAGAAACAACTCTAAAACCTGGAGACTTTGTAACAGGTAGATTCTTAGCATCAACTAAAGACTCATTATTGTTATTTACCAATTTAGGAAATTATTTATATGTTCCAATTCATATAATTCCTGAAACAAAATGGAAAGATTTAGGAAAACATATAAGTAATACCATTATGATTAAAGAACAAGAAAAAATAATTGCTAGTTTAGTACTTAAAGATAAAAACAAAAATGTAACTTTATTTACTAAGAATGGTTTAACAAAACAAGTTGCCATTAAGGACTTTGAAGTAACAAGATATTCAAAACCAATGACAGCAATTAAATTAAAAGATAATGATGAATTAATCAATGCTGATATTTCTAAAGAAGAAGTATTATTTGTAACAAATAATGGTCTAGCCCTAAGATTTAATACAAATGAAATCCCAGTCGTAGGTTCTAAAGCAAGTGGGGTAAAAGGTATAAATTTAAAAGATGACTATTGTATTTATGCAAGTCCAATAAAAAAGGAAGAATATTTAAATATTTATACAAATTACAAAACTATTAAAAGATTAAAGTTATCAGATATAACTCCAATATCTAGGGCTAAAAAAGGTAATATGTTATTTAAAAAAGCTAAAACAAAAGATTATAAAATCTTATTTGCTTATCTAACTGAAACAAAAGATGTTAACCTTTATAAAATAGATACAGATATTCATGAACTTAAAAATAGTGATATTCCAATCATGGATATTGCATCAACTGGAAGCCAAGTTAAATTTAATTATGATTTATTTGCATTAAAAAAAGAATTAGTTGATTTAACTAAAACAACAGCTGAAGAACCAAAAGAAGTTGAAGAAATAAAATCAACTAAAAAAGAAGAACAATTATCATTTGATGCATTTATAGATGACTTTAAAATATAATAATAAACTCTCAAATCAATAAGAATTTGAGAGTTATTTGTTTTTTTTAAGAAATTTTCAAAAGGAACATTTAAAACTTTACTAATCGATGCAATCACAGCAATAGAAAATGTTTGTTTTACTTTAACACTTTCAATATTAGCAATTAAACTTCTAGATACATGACATAATTCAGCTAATTTTTCTTGACTTATTCTTCCTTCTTCATCAGCATACATTGAATTATTATATAATCTATAATATTTTACATTTTTAGAAATTCTTTTATATAGTTTATTTAATTCCTCTTCAGTAATACCTGTAAAAATTTTTTTCATCATATATACCACCTACAAATATTATTCTATATATAGTGACAAAAATAAATTGATTGTTTATAGAAAAATATCTAAATATAGTAGACAATATAAAATTAAAATGTTAAAATGAATAATGTAAGATAAGGATGATAAATATGAAAAAGTTGAAAATATTTATAATTACATCAGCAATTATATTTGTTATATCAATAACAATTTTTATAACAAATAGCAGTTACAAAGAAGAATTAAGTAGTAATAACAATCCACCAAAAGCTTCAAAATCATATAACAGTGCTTTAGCTATAATGCTTGAGACTGGGTCAAATACAAATGAATATGAAACTTCAACAAGTACTTCATGGCCAACAGAGGGTTACGAATTTAATAAAGAATTATCAAGATGTGAAAATGGTGGAGAGTTATCATTTGATGAAGAAAATAAAAAACTTCAATTAATATCAGACAAGCCAGAGAAGTGTTATGCATATTTTGATAAATATCTAGAGTTTTATCTAGATGATGTGTTATTTACTGCAAAACCCAGTATGACTTGGGAAGAATGGTTAGATTCAAGCTATTCAGACGAATGGAGTTATAAAAATCAAATTAAATCTTATGAATGGTTTACAAGTAACGGTTATTATAACTCAAGTGGTTATTTTCCTTTAGGAATGGGAAAAACTTTTGTTGACAAATATTATGTTATACTAGATAATAAACTTAGGCAAGCATCATTATTAACCTTAAGTTCTTCTAATAGTACAAATATTAATAATTCTTTACATTCTGGATTTTGCGATTCCAATAACATCGGAGATAATAAAATTAGCTTTTCTATAATTATTACCAAAAATGATAAAATATCTAAAAATTTAACAGATGCTGATATTTTACTTCCACCATATACTGAGTTTTTGGAACAAAAGAAAGATGGAATATATTACGTATATCCATGTGGAATGACATGCCTTTCTCCAGAAACTCTAATAGATGTTGAAGAAATAGATGAAAAAGGAAAGAAGAGAAGAAGACGTAAGAAATTAAAAGATATAAAAGTCGGAGATAAAGTAATATGTATAAATCCTGAAACATTAGAGTTAGATACAGATACAGTTATTGAATGTGATGGACAAATGAATAAGAAACATATTTGTTACGATAATTGGTATTTCAGTGATGGAACAATTATAACTACCATACATAGACATAGATTTTATAATGTTGAAAAAAATAAATTTATGTATATGGAAGAGTGGAATAACGGAGAACATGGATTAAATATAAATAATGAAAAAATAGAATTAATAAAACATGAACATATTGAAGAAGAAATAAATCATTGTACATTATTTACAGAAAAATACAACAATTACTTTGCCAATGGTTTACTTTCAGGTAATAGAAAAAGTAAAGAGATAAAATTATAATATGATAAAAGTATCAAGCTTTTATCATATTTTTTTACATTTGCATATATTATCCTAGGGAGGATAACTTATGAATGAATTAACTAATACAGTAAATGGAACAGGAAATATGATAGTGTTCCAATATCACTTACATCAAATACATCTGTCGTAAAATTAGTTGATGGTTTAACATTAACTCTTGAAGCGGACAAAACATATTGGAAGGATGGTAATTTAAAATATACTATTACATTAGATAATGCTACTGATGTTAATTATGAAAATGTAACATTAACAGATGTTTTAGATACAACATACATTTCATTTGTTACTGATAGTGTTAAAATAAATGATGTTGAAGCAACAAGTGGCGAATATGAATATAATGATGGAACAAACACTTTAACAATTAACTTAGCAAGTGTTGATGCTCAAAATAAAACAATAATAACTTTTAGTGTAAAAAAAAGTAAATGATTTTTTCATACTTATAAATATTGTTCTTGCAACCCTTAGTGATGGAAGAGAAAATGAAAGTAATATAGTTAAAACATTAAGCCCAATAAATAGATGGCATACTGTAATTAACTATGGTTGTGGAGTACAATATTGGAATATAAACCAAAATTAAAAAGCTTTTGCTCTTTTAATTTGCATCTAATTTCCAAATAATTTTAGTTTTATAATCTTCATTTATTTCTAAATATTTATTATCAAGGTATAGTAAAATACCTTTTTCTTTTGATATAGTAATAGTTTTCTTTAAGGAAATACCACCATCATCAATTAAAACATCTTTACAACCATTCGTTGGAGTTAGTGCAAAACCATTACCAGTAGTAAGGGAAAACTTTGCATCATGCATTACTTTAATTAGTGCCATGTTCTACGATATAAACAGGATTAGCTTTAGAACTACCGCAGCAACAACACTATCAGTTTCTTCAATTGATATAATAGAATTAAGAATTTTAAAATCACTATATTCTAAAGTTGCCATGCTTGTCTCATTAAAAATTACATTATCAAAAGTTACTAACACATCTTCATAATATTCTTCTGCTGGAGCATATATAAATCCACTTTGATTACTACATTTAATTGTCATATTTTTAAGGGTAAGTTTTTTTGTTTTAGCACCCACAGTTATTTGGTTATTTCCAATAGTTACATTTGCTTCAATATTTTGATATATTCCATCAATTGTAATGTTGCTTTTAAAGTCTTCAATAAATATATCTTCTGTAATACTAATATCATTCATTAAAAATATATAATTATATGTGTTATATTCTTCTAAAACTTTTTTTAACTCATCAAAAAAAGAAACAATTATCTTTTTGTCATCAATTTTTATCATTTAAAACCTCTATATGTTTTATTTCTTAAAATAATTATAAATAGTTCATTTATCTTAATAAAAAACATAAAATTATACTGGTGATTTATATGAAACAAGAAGAATTTAAAAATTTTGTAAGAACAAAACCAGAACTTATAAAGTATGTCCAAAATGGTGAAATGACATGGCAAAAATTTTATGAATTATATGATTTATATGGTACTGATGAATCTATCTGGAACAAATATATTTTAAGGGACAGAAGCGGAGTAGAAGATAGTATTTCTAAAATAACTAATATGGTTAAAAATGTTAATGTGGATTCTATTAAAAGTCATATTAACACTGCCCAAAAAGCTATTGATTTTGTCTCTGATTTAACAAAGAAAAATCCTACTTCAAATATTGCGGAAAATCTAACTAAAGGACCAGTTTCTCCACGACCTTTAAATAAATTCTTTGAGGATTAAATGGAACTACAAACACAAATTTTATTTCGTCAAAATCCTAAATCTTTTGAACTTTTAAAACAAAACTCATATTATTTTAAGTATTTAAACCGAGGAACAATCGATTTTAAAAAGTTTAATTCTGACATGAAAGAAAAATATAAAGAAAGAACAACAGATAAGTTAGAAAGCCTTATGGATAACATGGATTTAATAAGTTCAGTATTAAATGTATTAAAGTAAATTTAAATACACATAATTAAAATAAAGAAAAATTTACATTTTATATAAATTTCTAATATTATATTGACTAAAGAACATAATTATAGTATTATTTAAGAGTAGAGAGGAGTCTATTAATGAAAAAAGATATTAAAAATGTAAGTGGTTTTACTTTAATCGAATTACTAGCAGTTATCGTAGTTTTAGCTATTATAATCTTAATGGCATCAATGGCAGTTATTCCAAGAATGAACCAAGCAAGAAGACAAGTCTTCTCAATGGAAGCTAATGAGGCATTAGATGCAGCATCATCATATTGGTTAGATGCTACAATCAATGGAACAAAAAACACATTCCCAATTAATAATGAAACTAAATGTGTAACAATTGCTCAACTTAGAACTAGTGGTGATTTTACTGGTGGTAGTGATTATAGTGGTGTTATCTATGTACATAAGAAAGATGCAACTACAAATACATATGAATATGCAATAACTATGGGTAATGGAAATTTAATGGTTGTAAATGCTGGAATTTCTGAAGATGTTAAACCTACAAATGTAAAAGACTATGTTAAAGCAACAATTGATACTGCTATAGCAACATGTACAGATGGAAAAGCTACAAAATTCCCAACAGAATCCGGTGATTAAAAACTTCCAAATCGGAAGCTTTTTTCTTTTATATCTTTATTTATAAAAGATAAAGTGTTATAATGAAAACGGTGATAGAATTTGAAGTTTTTTTTAAGATTTGGAAATATGTTAGTTTTATTTTTAATTCTTCTTCTCGGAATAATTGCATTTTTTAAAACTGATGTAAAAGATAAGTTTATAAAACCAAAATATGAAGAAGTAATAAAAAGTGATATAGATTATGATTCGGATGGTTTAGATGATTATACAGACATATTAAATGGTGCCAAAGAATTTATAAGTACAAAACCAAAATATAAAAGTAAATATTATGATGGAGGATATCCAACTGATGAATATCGTGTTTGTACAGATATAATTTGGTATGCGTTAAAAAATGCTGGATATGATTTTAAAACATTAATTGATGAAGATATCAAAAATAATAAAGAAGAATATGATGAAGATGTTGGTGATGAAAATATAGATTTTCGAAGGGTTAGAAATATAAAAGTTTATTTAGATAGAAATGTGTTAAAATTACCAATTGATAGTGATTTTAATCCTGGAGATATTGTAGTATATAATAATCATATTGCTATAGTTAGTGATAAAGTTAATAGTAAAAATGAAAATTACATATTACATCAACATATGTATCAACCATATGAATATGATGGCTTATTTAAAAATGAAATTCTAGGACATTACAGATGGAGGCTTAATGATGGAGAAAAATAGTAGAAAAGAAAAATTAGTAAAACAATTATTAAATAAAGATTTTGATGTAACAGATGAAGATGAATTAATTGAAATGTTACTTGATAATCCAACAGCGATTGATTCTGATAAAGAAGAAGATGAAAGAAGAACAATGGGAGATAAACTTGCAGATAAAGTAACAGAAATAGCTGGTTCATGGGGTTTTATTATTGTTTTTTGTTTATTCCTAATTTTATGGATGATTATAAATACTATTATGATTGTGAAATTTGATGAATATCCATTTATTTTACTTAATTTAATTTTATCATGTATTGCAGCATTGCAAGCCCCAGTTATTATGATGAGTCAAAATAGAGCAGCTAAAAAAGATAGTCTAAGAAGTTTAAATGATTATAAAACAGATTTAAAAAGTGAACTTATACTAGAAGTTTTACATGAACAAATGAGAGATTTACAATCAAATCAAAAGAAAATACTAAAAATGCTTGAAGATAAAGATATTAAGTAATATAATGTATTAAGTGATATATATGAAAATAAAAAAACAAGTTGAATTTAACAATTTAATTAGTGATATATTAAAAAATGAAGAAGTTATATCTTTAAGATATGAATATCATCATGGTATTTCTAGATTAGACCATTCTTTAAGTGTTGCAAAACTTACATTTAATTTATGTAAATTATTTAAAATAAATACAATTAAAGAAACAACTAGAGCAGCTTTACTTCATGATTTTTTTCATAATAGAGAAGACTCTAGTTTTAAAGGTCATCCAAAAACAGCTTTAGAGAATGCTAAAAGAGAATTTAATATCAATAAAATGCAAGAAGATATAATTTATAATCATATGTTTCCAGCAACGTTAAGGTTTCCTAAGTATAAAGAAACATGGTTAGTATCGGCCTCAGATAAATTAATAGCAATTAAAGAGTGCACCAAGTATAAAATACCAATGAAAATCGGTGCAACATTCTTATTTTTATTTGAATTTATGATTATTCAAAGATAATTTACTAAAAAGGATAGATTAATCTGTCTTTTTTTTGTATAATATCCTTATAAGGAAGTGGTAGTATGTTAAAAGAATTTAAAAAGTTTATTGCTAGAGGAAATGTTTTAGATTTAGCAGTTGGGGTTATAGTAGGTGGAGCTTTCTCATCAATTGTTACAAGTTTAGTAAATAATATTTTTACTCCAATAATTGGGTTAATCGTTGGTGGGGTTGATTTTTCCAGCCTTTCCATAACTTTTCGTGATACAAAAATTATGTATGGAGCTTTCATTCAAAGCATAATTGACTTTTTAATTGTGGCATTTTGTTTATTTATTGTGGTAAAAGCTGTTAATAAAGTTACTCATAAAAAGGAAGAAAAACCAGCTGTTCCAGCTAAAAGTGCTGAGTTAAAAACTCTAGAAGAAATAAGGGATATATTAAAAAATGACATACAAAGCAAGTAATGGAAAAGAAATAGAAGTTGTAATAATTAGAAAAAATAATAAAAATATTTACTTCAGAGTTAAAAATGATTTAAAAATATATGTAACATGTCCAATATATTTAGGAAAAGAAAATATTTTAAAAATGATAGAAAAAAATGAAGAAAGTATTTTAAAAATGTATGACAAGGCATATGAAAATTCTAAGGACAATGAGTTATTCTTATACTTAGGGAAGAAATATTTTATAGAAATAAAAGAGACAGAAATAGGTATAAGATTTGATGGTGATACAGTTTATGCTCCATCAATGAAATCTTTAGAATTGTTTTACAAAACTGAAGTCCAAAGAGTATTTACATCTGAGGTAGAAATTGCAAAAAAATGTTTTTCTAATTTACCAGAGTTTACTTTAAAGTTTAGAAGTATGCTAACTAGATGGGGAGTATGTAATCCCAGTAAGAAAACAGTTACTTTAAATACTGAACTATTAAAAAAAGATATTGACTTATTAGATTATGTTATCATTCATGAATTATGTCATTTTTTTGAAGCAAATCACAGTAAAAATTTTTGGCATCTAGTGGGACTTGCATACCCAAATTATAAAGAAGCAAGAAAGAGGTTAAAAGGATGAAAATAACAAGTATGCATAATGATTTAGTTAAGTATTGGGTTTCTTTAAAAACTAAAAAGGTACGTGATAAAGAAAGAAAATTTATTGTAGAAGGTGACCATTTAATTAATGAAGCAAGAAAAAATAATTTAATAGAATATATTATAAGTTGTGTAGATGAAAATGCAGATTATTTTGTAACTAAAGAAATAATGGAAAAAATAAGTGACCAACAATCAATAAGTTATAATATTGCGGTAGTTAATTTTATTTCTGAAGATAGTATTAATGGTAATGTTTTAATATTAGATAATTTGCAAGACCCAGGAAATTTAGGAACAATCATAAGAAGTGCCACTGCATTTAATATAAATACTATCATTTTAAGTAATGATTGTGTAGATTTTTATAATCCTAAAGTAGTGCGAGCTACCGAAGGTATGATATTTAATTTAAATATTATAAGAAGAAATTTGAGTGAAATAATTCCAACTCTAAAAAATATTGGTTATAAAGTAATTGGTACAGATGTAAAAAAGGGATTTGATGTAAGAAATATAAAAAAAGAAAATATTGCTATTGTGATTGGTAATGAAGGTAGTGGTATGAAAGATGAAACTAAAAATATGTGTGATGAATTTATAAATATAAAGATGATGGATACGTGTGAATCTCTAAATGCTGGAGTTGCTGCAAGTATCATAATGTATGAGGTATACCATGAATGAAATGATTTATATAGGAAAAACAGTTAGTACTTTTGGTATAAAAGGAGAACTCAAAGTAATCAGTGATTTTGAATATTGTGATAAAGCATATAAAGTTGGTAATAAAGTTCTTATAAATAATATAGAACATATCATCAGTAGCATTCGTTATCATAAAAATTATGTTTTACTTAAAATAGATAATTTAAATAATATAAATGATATTTTAAAATATGTTGGTTTTAATATTTATATTAAAAGATTAGATTTAAATCTTTCAAAAGATGAATTCCTTTATAAAGATTTAATAAATAGTGAAGTAATAGATGAAGATGATACAAAATTAGGTAAAATAATTGAAGTTGTAAATGGCATAAATGTTTTAATAAAAGTAAAGGGAACAAAAGAATTTTATATTCCACTAATAGATAATTATGTAAAAAGATTTGATTTAGATAAAAAAATATTATATACTAAAAATGCTAAAGAACTAAATTTTTAAGGAGGGTATATGAAAATAGATATTTTAACACTATTTCCAGAGATGTTTGAAGGCTTTATTAATACATCAATAATCAAAAGAGCCATAGAAAAAGAAAAAGTAACTATAAATTTAATTAATTTCAGGGATTATTCTCCTTTAAATAATAAACAAGTTGATGATACTCCATATGGTGGAGGTTCAGGTATGATTTTAAGGTGTGAACCAATATTTGAATGTTTAGATAGTATTGATACGAGTGATGCTTACATAATTTTATTAAGTCCAGAAGGAACAAAATATAAGCAAAGTGTTGCTAAAAGATTATTAGAGCATAAACATTTAATTATTATCTGTGGTCATTATGAAGGTTTTGATGAAAGAATCAAAACTAGAGTTGATGAAGTTATTTCAATCGGAGATTATATTTTAACGGGAGGAGAAATACCAGCGATGGCTATAACAGATTCTATTACGAGACTAATCCCTGGAGTAATAACTAATAAAAGTCTTCTTGATGAATCATTTAATGATTCACTCTTAGATTATCCTACCTATACTAAACCTGCAGAATATCGTGGTTTAAAAGTTCCAGATGTCTTAACGAGTGGAAATCACCAAAAGATAAATGAATATCGCGCCACTTCTAGAATAGAAAAAACCAAAGCTTTAAGACCAGACTTAATGGAGGATAACAATGACTAATTATATTTTAAAAAATACTAAGAAAGACCATGAAGTTTTATTATATCAAGAAAAATCTAGTTACAAATTTAGTCCTAAAAAAGGATATAAAGAAAGCATTGAAGTAACAGTCTTAGATAATGAAATGTTAAATCCTCTCTGGGAACATAAATTAAATAAAGAATATGAAAAATTATTAAAAATAATTTATGCTTTAGTTTCTAATGATGATACTACTAGTGACGATGTCTTGGTGGCATATACAGAAATAAATCGTATAAAAGAGTATCTCCTATCTTTAAGGGAAAAAGGATTAAAAAAAGAAATATTAGAAAAATATGTTAAAAAATTATATATTTTAGAATTAGAATTAAAAAAAGTACATGTAATGGAATTAACAGAAGAAATAGGAAAGGGAAGATAATTATGAAAAATAAAACTAGTTTAATTTTAATATTTGCATCATGCGCAGCAATCGGAGTATTTTTATACTTAGCATATTTTAGAAATGTGACAGTTTCATTTGTTGCTAAGATTGGGGCTGGAGTTGCTCCCGTATCTGTACGTGTTGGACAAACTATTAGTGAACCAACGGCTCCAACAAATGAAGAATATGAATTTCTAGGTTGGTATTTGGATGGAGAAAAGTTTGATTTTAACACACCAATTAAAAAGAATATTACTCTTGAAGCAAAATGGCAAAAAGTGGAGAAATAACACAAAAATTAATAAAATTCTCGATTTGGTGTAAAAAGCATTAACATTTTGCAATTAGTAACAAGTTAGAACTTAAAAATATAAAAATGTAGCAAAATTAAAAGGTTAATGACAACTAAATGTCAAAATCGATTAAAATATCTTGAAAACCAATTTAGTTTTTGATAAAATTAATATCATGAAAGATAGAAAAATTAATTTAACAGGTATATCAGTAATAAGTGTTGTTTTATTACTAATATATATTTCTGTTATGATAGCATTTTAAACTAAACACTCAAGTATAATTAACTAGGGTGTTTTTTTAATGAAACTAATTGCACATCGAGGATTATGGAGTAAAGATGTAAAAGATAATTCTTATGAAGCTTTAAAAAATGGTTTAGAAAGTAACAAATATATTGGAATTGAGTGTGACATAAGAACAACACTTGATAATAAATTTATTATTTATCATAATTCTTTATATAATGGAGCTTTAGTTAGAAATACATATTTTAAAGATTTAAAAAATATTTCTTTACTTGAAGATTTACTTAAGATAGAAACAGATAAAATAATACTTTTAGAAATAAAAGAAAGAGATATAAATAAGAAAAAATTATTAAAATTACTAAATAAATATAAAAGAAACTTTTATATAATGTCTTTTCATAATAATGTTATTTTAGAACTAAGAGATTTAAATTCCAATTATAAGTATGGTGTATTAAATTATATTTTAAATAGTAAAAGTGATTATGATTTAGATTTTATATGTTTACTTGATGGAATTACAACAGATAAATTAATTAAAAATTTTACAAAAAGAGGTATTGAAGTAATAATTTATGGCACAATTAAGTTAAAAAAAGATGTAAAATATATAATAGATGATAATAAATTGCAAAAAAGTTAATAAAAAATATAAATTTTAGTGTATAATTGTAGTAGGTGATTAATAAATGAAGATAATTGTATCAGCTGGAGGTACTGGTGGTCACATTTATCCAGCCTTAGCAATAATAAAAAAGTTTCAAGAACGTGAAAGTAATTTAGAAGTTTTATATATTGGTACTCATAATAGAATGGAAAAAGATATTGTACCTAAAATGAATATTAGATATGAAGCATTAGAAATATATGGTTTTAGTAAAACTAATATAGCTAGAGATTTTAAAAATATCTTTTTAATTAACAAAGCTATTAATAAATGTACAAAAATAATGGAAGAATTTAAGCCAGATGTTGTTATTGGTTGTGGAGGTTATGTAACATATCCAGTTATTAAAGCAGCCAAAAAGTTAGGAATTAAAACATTTATCCATGAACAAAACAGTATCCCAGGTAAATCAAATATTCATTTATCTAAACTAGTTGATTTAGTGGGTATATCATTTAAAAATAGTGAAAGTTATTTTAAAAATGCTAAAAAGGTTGTTTATACAGGTAACCCATGTGGAGAAAATGCCTTAGCAATTAAAAAAACATCAAAAGTAACTTTAGGTTTTAAACCAACAGATAAATTAATTATTATAGTTGCAGGTTCTCTAGGTAGTGAGACATTAAACAACAAGTTCAAATCCTTTTTAAGTAGTATTGATAATGAGTCATACAAAGTTTTATACATAACAGGAAATAATTATTATGAAGAATTTATGCGTGATGCTAATTTTTCTAAAAATGTTAAAGTTGTACCATATTATGATAACTTAGCAAGTATAATGAAAGATGCCTATTTAATTATTTCCAGAGCGGGAGCATCAACTATATCAGAAATATTATCTTTAAAAGTTCCAAGTATTTTAATACCAAGCCCATATGTTGCAAATAATCATCAATATTATAATGCCTTAGATTTAGTAAATTTAAAAGTCGCTGAATTAATTGAAGAAAAAAACTTAAATGATAACATTATTAAAGTCATGGTAAATGAACTTGTATACAATGATAAATTATATAATGAATTTAAAAATAATTTAGAAGCCTTGAATACTAAAGAATCTTCGAGTATAATTTATGATGAGATAAAGGAATTAATAAAATGAAATATGAAGAAAATGTTGATTTAAAAAAATTAAATACGTATCATATCGGTGGCAGTGCTAAATATTTAATTAAACCAAATGATTTAGAAGAATTAATGAATGTTTTAAATGAATTAAATAAAAAAAATATTAAGTATTATATTCTCGGTGGTGGTTCGAATGTTTTACTCCCAGATGAAGATTTTGATGGTGCTATTATTAAACTTGATAAATTAAATACATTTCTAATAAAAAACCAATTTGTTTTTGCTTGTGCTGGCTTATCATTAAATGAATTTGTTAAAAAAACATTAGATAATGGTTATATAAATTTTGCAAATCTTTATGGTATTCCTGGTTTACTTGGTGGAGCAATAATTGGTAATGCCGGAGCAAATGGTACAGAAATATTTGATGGTTTAAAAGCTGTTTTAGTATTAAAAAATAATTTAGTGACCCTTATAAATAAAACAAATATTAAGTATGAATATCGAAATACTGAATTTAAAAATAGTAATATAATTATCATCGGAGCTATATTTAAATTAGAAAAAGGAGATACTAAAAAAGCCTGGGATGATATCAAAGAAAATTTAGAAAAAAGAAAAAATAATCAACCTTTAGAATATCCATCAGCAGGTTCAGTATTTAAAAATCCAAATGGCTTATCAGCAGGTAAATTAATTGATGAATGTAATTTAAAAAATACTTCCATCGGTGGAGCTAAAGTAAGTAATAAACATGCAAATTTTATCATTAATGAAAATAATGCCACAAGTAAAGATATAAAAGATTTAATAAATAAAGTAAAAGAAGAAGTAAAGACACAAAAAAATATTGATTTAGAATTAGAACAAATAATAGTAAAGTGGTGAAATAATGGAAAAAAAGGTAAAAAAGAAACTAAATAAAAAAGCATTATTAGTAATATTACTAACATTATATTTATTTATAATGGCTTTTTATTATTGTTTTAATTTACCTATAAAAAGTATTGTTATAAAAGGAAATAATACTATTACAGATAATGATATAATTAATGATGGAAATATAAAAAGTTATAATAAAATATTTAGTTTAAATACTAAAAAAGTAAAAAATAATATCTTAGAAAATAAAGCTATAAAGAGTGTTAAAATAAACAAATATTTAAATGGAACTCTTTTAATAACAGTAACTGAACAAAATGTATTATTTTATAATGCTTTAGAAAAAGTATATGTTTTTGAAGATGGAAGTAAAATAGATAATATAAAAAATACTTTAAATATACCTATACTTATTAATTATACACCGAGTGATATTTATGATAATTTAATAAAAAAATTAAGTAATATTAAAATAGATATTTTAAAACATGTCAGTGAAATAGAATATTCACCAGATATAAAAAATGAAAAAGTAATAGATAAAAATAGATTTTTACTTAGAATGAATGATGGTAATTATGTATATATTAACTTAGCAAATATGGATAATTTAAATAAATATGAAGAGATATATACAACATTAGATGAAAATAAAAAAGGAATATTAAATTTAGATAGTACAAGTAAAGGAGTTGTATTTCAACCATTTGATTTAATAAAAGAAAAGGAAGAAACAAAAGATGAATTATCAGAATGAATTAATTAAATTAATAAAAGAATTAGATTATAAACCAAAATTATTACTTCATAGTTGTTGTGGACCATGTTCTACACAAGTGCTTAGTTTTTTAGCACCATATTTTAATATAACAGTATTTTATTATAATCCAAATATTGAACCATACGAAGAATATTTAAAAAGAAAAAATGAACAAATTAGATTTATAAAAGAATTTAAACATGAAAATATTAATTTTTTAGATTGTGATTACGATAATAATATTTTTAGAAATAGTGTAGTGGGTTTAGAACAAGAAAAAGAAGGACAAGCTAGATGTCCAGTTTGTTTTAGAATAAGACTTGAAGCAACTGCCAAAAAAGCCAAAGAGTTAAACTATGATTATTTTGGAACAACCCTAACAGTAAGTCCATATAAAAATAGTAAACAAATAAATATATTAGGGAGTATTTTCCAAGATAAATATAATATAAAATACTTATTTAGTGATTTTAAAAAAGGTGATGGTTATAAAAAATCAATAGAATATTCTAAAAATTATAACTTATATCGCCAAGATTATTGTGGATGTTTATTTTCAAAAAATGATAATTAAAGTGTTTATGTTAATAAAATGTAGATAGTGTTAATAACTTTCTACGTTTTTAAATACTAAATTTTGCTAAATACTAAATTTGTGATATACTAAAATTAGTTTTATGATTATGAAAATAAAAAGAAAATTTGGGGTACAATAAAATTCGGAGGTTAAGTGTTTATGAAAAATGAAATAATTTTATTTGAAAATCAAAATGTTAAATTAGAAGTAAATATGAAGGATGAAACTGTATGGTTATCTTTGGAACAATTATCAACATTATTTGATAGAGATAGAACGGTAATAAAAAGACATATTAACAACATTTATAAAGAAAAAGAATTAAATGAAAAAGAGGTATGTGCAAAATTTGCACATACCACAACACATGGTGCTTTAGCAAACAAAACTCAAACTAGAGATATAGATTACTATAACCTCGATATGATTATAAGTGTTGGTTATCGTGTTAAATCACAAAATGGTATTGTTTTTAGAAAATGGGCAAATAAAATTTTAAAAGATTATATGTTAAAAGGTTATGCTATAAATCAAAGAAGATTAGAGTATTTAGAAAAGGCAGTTAAGTTAATTGACATAGCTAATAGAGTAGATGAAAAATTTGAAAATAGTGATGCAAAAGAAATTTTAAAAGTAATTGGAAAATATTCTAAAGCCTTAGACCTACTAGATGATTATGACCACAAATCTTTAGAAAAACCTAAAGGAAGTAATAGTGAAAAACAAATAAAATATGACGATTGTATAAAGATAATTAACAAATTAAGATTTAATGAAGAAAGTGATATATTTGCAATTGAAAGAAATAAAGGTTTAGAAGCAATTATTGGTAATATTTATCAAACATTTGATGGAGTAGATGTATATAAAAGTGTTGAAGAAAAAGCAGCTAATTTCCTATATATGATTGTAAAAAATCATGTTTTTGTTGATGGAAATAAAAGAATAGCAGCAACGTTATTTATCTATTTTTTAAACTTTTATGATATCCTATATAAAGATAATAATCATGTTGTTGATAATAATACTTTAGCTTCTTTAACATTACTTATTGCACAGTCAAATCCAAAAGAAAAAGAAGTAATGATTGATTTAGTTATGAATTTTTTAAACTAATAAAATTTTAAAAGTTAGAAGAATTGCTATAAAATATAAAAATTTTTATTGAATAAAATACCATTTTATTATATAATTATAATTAAGGTAAGAAGGTGAGTATCAATGCAAAATAAAAAACAAATAATATTAAGTATTATTGCCATAGTTACCCTTGCTATTTTAGTAATTGGGGCATCATTTGCTTATTTTGCAGCTCAAGGGAATACTTCTGCTCAAACTTCTGCAACAGTTAAAACTTATACTGTAGATGTTTTTTCTTTTGAAACCGGAGCCCCAATAAGTTTTTCATTAAATCAAGATAACTTTGCAAGTGGAAAAGGTAACCAAACAGGAAGTACATTTGCAAAAGCTATTCTTACTGCCAACAACAAAACAAACACAGCAACAGACCATTATAATTTGTATTTAAATATTTCTGAAAATACTTTTACATATACTCAAAATGAAAATACACCAGAAATATTACTTACCATAACTGATGGAACAAATCCTGTAACTAATATTACATCACTTACTTACAAAACAGTAACAGATGGAAAAGGTAATTCTATATCCGGTTATGATATCACAAATAAAACAGGATTAATAACACTATTTAGTAATAGAGAAATAACTACAACCAGTACCAAAACAGAAAATTGGAACATAACTGTAACATTTATAAATTATAATGCCAACCAATCAAAAAATGCCGGCAATACATTTAGTGGCAAGATGTTAATCCAAAAAGAAGAATATAAATTAGCAACATTAGCGGAATATGTAATATCACATTATACAGGAACCCAAGGAGATAACGGATTGTACTATCACAATTCAACACTAACCAATGGAGCAGGAGACAATAGCTATAGATATGCAGGAGCTAATCCAAATAATTATGTATGCTTTGGAAGTGATGCAACAACATGCCCAGAAGATAACCAATACAGAATAATTGGTGTATTTGGTAACCAAGTTAAATTAATAAAGGCAACAGTTGCCAAAAGTAATTTATTAGGTACAGATGGAGCATACTACTCAGATACAACATATAAATGGTCAACATTAGATTCTTGTCCAAGTAGTACAGCATATAATTCAAGTAATGGAATATATCAACTTGCCAATAAAAATATAATAGCAATGCCAGAAGTAGATGGATGCAATGAATGGAATTATTCCGACTTGAACACGACTAATTTAAATACAAATTTCATTAATAATATAGGAACCACATGGGCATCAAAAATAGCAACAACAACATGGAAAGTTGGAGGTGGAACATCTGCGAATATAAGAAAAGTAGTACCGGCAACAGCATATCAAAATGAAGTAGGAAGTAGTGCATCAAGAACAACAGTAAATAAAAAAATAGGATTAATGTATGTATCAGATTATTATTATAGTGCAAGTCCAAGTGCATGGACATTAATGGGAGATAATGATGATGCAACAAAAGACTATAGAGCAGCGACGAGTACAAATTGGTTATATTTAGGTTCTTATGAATGGACTATTTCGCGCCTTTCCGACGATACGTTTAATGCGTTCGCTGTGTATAGCGCTGGCAATGTCAGCATCAACGGTGTGGCTGGACCAATAAGTGTTGCTCGACCGTCCTTCAATCTTGAGTCTTCGGTAAAATATGTATCAGGGGCTGGAACTCAATCAAATCCAATTCGTATAAATTAGAAAATTATATAAATAATAAGAAAGGTGATAAGAGTGAGCAAAAAAGCTACAAATATTATATTAATTATTTACGTTATAGCGCTAACTGTGCTGGTAATCGGAGCAACTTATGCTCATTTTACCTATATAAAAGTATCGAGAATTTCTCCAAAAGTTGATGTTGAAGCAGCAACATTAAATTACATTATGTTTGATATTGGTTCACCGATATTTATTAATCCAACCCCAGAAAACTTTACTGAAGGTATGGATAACTTAACTGGCAAAACATATGCAAGTGTATTTTTAAAAAGAGAAAATGGTACAGAAGTATCTAAGTTAAAATACAATTTATACTTAGAAATAAGTGATAATAGTTTAACATACTCAACTGCTAGTAAAACTCCAGAACTTTTACTAAATGTATATGACCCAGATGGAAAAGAAGTAAAAAAAATAGAAGGTTTAAAATATGTCACAATTAAAGATGGTAAAAACAATGAAATAAGTGGTTTTGATATAACTGAAGGGCTAGGAAAATATTACATTACTAAAAGTAGAGAAATATCAACAACTAATGAAATAACAGAAAAGTGGGATGCCAAAGTAACATATGTAAATTTAAAAGAAAGTCAAGATGGCAATTTAGAAAAAGTATTAAATGGATTAATACGTATAGAAAAGGCGGAGGAGTAATGGATTTTGAAGCAAAAAAGAAAGAATATCAAGGGATACTAGTAGAAGAATATAGAATGTTACACAAAGAGGAAACAGATGGCTTAACAGATGAAGAAGTTGCTTTAATGAACCCTCTAAGTGATGCTGATATTACTATGTTAATTGCTGATGAACTAAATAAAATGAATATAAGAATAGTTGAATTAGTTCATGATATTAACTTTTGCGATGAAAAGATGAAAAATCCAAATACATTTCATCAAGAAGTAATGGAGTTAAGACAAGATAAAATTCAAGCCGAAAGAGAACTTGAAGATTTAAGAATAAAGTTTGATGAACTAAAAAAAGTTGTGGGGGATAGAAATAATGAAAGAGGTACAAGTAGATAAATTCTTTAGTTTCTTAAAAAATGAACTTAATTATTCAGAACTTACTATAAAAAGTTATCAGTTAGATTTAACTGATTTTTTTAGATTTTTAGAAAAAAGTAAGAAGAATTATTTAAATATAAATAATGAAGATGTAAGAGATTATTTAAAGTATTTAGATAGTTGTAAGTTAAAAAATAGTACTATTTCTAGAAGAATAAGTACATTAAGAACATTTTATAATTATTTACTTGATGAAGGCAAGGTAAGTAGTAATATATTTAAAAATGTTAAAAATCCTAAGTTAGAAAAGAAATTACCTAACTATTTAAATTATAGTGAAATGGAAGAATTACTTAATTCAATTGATACATCAACTATTGAAGGATTAGAAAGAAGATTATTAATAGAAATGTTTTATTCAACTGGTTGTCGTGTTAGTGAAATAATAAATATTAAAATAAAAGATATAGATTTTACTAATAATACGATAAGAATAATGGGTAAAGGAAGTAAGGAACGTATTGTATATTATGGAGATTATGCAAGTAATTATATGAAGAGTTACTTAAGTAAAAGAAAGTGTAATAAATATTTATTTGAAAATAAAAATGGTGATAAATTAACAATCAGTGAAGTTGAATTAATTGTAAAAGATATTATGAAACATATATCTATTAAAACTCATGTTACACCGCACACTTTAAGACATACTTTTGCTACACATTTACTTAATAATGGAGCAGATATTAAAACTGTGAAAGAACTTTTAGGGCATGCCAATCTAAGTACAACTGGAATTTACACTCATGTTTCAAGTGATAGATTAAAAGATGTTTATTTAAAAAGTTTTAAAAGATAAAAGATATGTAAAGTATACGTAAAGTATATATACATATCTTTTTTTTTATGGTAGAATAATTGATGAAAGGAAAGATTAACATGAAAAAATTATTGGAATGTCAAGACTTATGCAAAAGTTTTGGAAAAAAACAAATATTAAAAAATGTTTCATTTGAACTTGATGAAGGTGATATATTAGCTTTTATTGGTCCGAATGGAAGTGGTAAAACAACTACCATAAAACTAATATTAGGATTACAAGGAATTGATAAAGGAAGTGTTAATATCAATGGTTTTGATATTAAAAAGGACTTTGTTAAAGCCATTGAAAAAGTCGGAGCAATTGTTGAAAATCCTGATACTTACATGTACTTAAGTGGTTGGGATAACTTAAAACTAACTGCAAATATGTACAAAAATATTAGTGATGAAGCTATTAAAGATATTGTTAAACTTGTTGATTTAGAAACTAGAATCCATGATAAAGTTAGCAAATATTCTTTAGGAATGCGTCAAAGACTAGGAATTGCCAGAGCTCTAATTAATAAACCAAACATCTTAATATTAGATGAACCAACTAATGGTTTAGACCCTGAAGGAATTAAAGATTTAAGAAATCTTTTAAAAAAACTAGCTAAAGAAGGAATGGGTATTTTAATATCCAGTCATAACTTAGCAGAACTAGAAAGTTTCTGTAATAAAGTTCTCATAATAGATAATGGTACAATTATTGAAACAAGTGAAGTAAAAGAATTTAAAAATAATGATAATAAATATGTCTTTACGGTAAGTTCTACTGAAAAACTAGATATTGAAGGTATATATGAAGTAAGTAAAACTAAGTTTAGTTTTAATGGAGATAAAGAAAGTATTGCTAAAATAGTTAAAAAGTTAGTTAAAGAAAATATTGATGTTTATGAAGTAAAAATGCAAGAATTAACTCTAGAAGAAGCTTTCTTAAAGAAGACTGGAGGTAAGAAAAATGTTTAAATTAATAAAAAATGAATTATTTAAAATATTACATAAGAAAAGTACCTATATTGTTATAATTATAACAGCTTTATTTATGGTTTTAGTATCATTTATAATGAGTAAAAATAATATTTATTATAGTTATACTGAAAATTATTTTGATGGAACTAATTCAAGTGGTATTGATGCCAAAATAAGTGAAGAAATGAATGCATTATACACAAAGTATGATGATAAAACATGGCAATATTATGTAATGGATGATATGTATAATATAATATCAAATTATTATTATAATGACCAAGATGAAAATATTACTAAAGTTTATAATGAAGCTAAAGAAGCAATTTCTAAAGATGATTGGAAATACTTTGTAAATAAAGATTTAGCTGAAGAAAAAGAAAACTTACAAAGTTTGGAAGAAAGTTTAAAATATGCAAGTGATAAAGATAAAAAAGAATTAGAAAATAATATTTTTGTAACTAAAGTAGCAATAGAAATGTATGAATATCGATTAAAAGAAAATGTGAGTTATGGAAATGATTATATAAATGATGCTATTAATAGTGTTAGAAATTCAGCAAGTTCTGTTAAAACTTATGAAACTACTACTAATAAAACAACTAAATCAGACTTAGAAGAAGCTGTAAAAGGGTATTATAAAAGTAGGTATATTTTAGAAAATAAAGAGGATATTAATAATACAAGTGATTTAAGATATTTAATGACTAACTTTTATAGTGAATATATCTTCCTAATCCTTGTGTTTGGTGTTATGATTGCTGGAGCTATAGTAAGTGATGAATATAACAAAGGAACAATTAAATCATTGCTAATAACTCCCTATAAAAGAAGTAGTATTTTACTTGCTAAATTTATAACTGTAATTATTTCAACTCTTTGTTTTATAGTTATTGCGTACTTAATGCAAATATTTATTGGTGGTTTATTCCTAGGTTTTGGTTCTCTAAGCCATCATGTTGTAGAATATAATTTAGCAACAAAATCATTGGAAGTAATGAGCTTATTTAAATATGTATTATTATATACTGCAGCAACACTTCCACAAATAATACTACTTGTAACTCTAGCTTTTGCAGTATCAACAATTATTGGTAACACAGCCCTTGCAATAGTGATTACTTTCGCTGGAGTGATTGGTTCACAAATAGTCAATATGTTTGCAACTATGGATAAATTTAAATTCTTAAATTATTTTGTAACAACTAACTGGGAATTTAATTATTATTTATTCGGGGGAACAAATCCATACGGACCAAGTATAAAACATGCAATTATTGTATGTTTAGTATATTTTTTTATTATGATTGTAGCATCATTTATTGTATTTAAAAAGAAAAATATAAAAAATATCTAATAAGGAGCAACATAATGAAGAAAAGAAAAAAATTAAAATTAAAGAAAAGTGTAATATTCTTAAGTTTAATCGTCATAGTAATACCTATGGCCTTTTCTTCATTTAAAGTCTTTTCTTATGCTGTGCCTGTTACAAATTTAAATGAAAAAAATAACATAATAAATGATTATGTAAAAAGTATACGTAACTTAGTAGAAGAAAGAGAAATAGATTATAAATATGTAAATGTAGTTAGCTTAGAAGATGATAGATATATATCAAAGTTATTTAATTTTAAAACTGGAGAAGAAGTAAGTATTGAAAATATTATAAAACCAGAAAAAGTAGTAGACTTCTGGGATAAAGTAACAGAATTGCTTTATTTAAAATATCCCAAATTTATAGCAGATGTCTTAAGTAAAAATGATAAAACTAATGCTTATTATGTAAAAGAAAATGAGTTAATAATTTATTATTATGATTATCTGATAGAACCATTTATAAATGAAGAATTATCTTTACATGTTAATTTTAATGAAATAAAAGAATGTATGGATATAACAGTTAAGTTAGATAAAACATATGAAAAAGAAGATGGTAATAAAATAGATTTAAACAAAAAAATAGTGGCATTAACATTTGATGATGGACCGGGACCTTACACAAGTAGGTTAGTGGATATTTTAAATGATAATAAAGCTCGTGCTACATTTTTTATGTTAGGTAAGAAATTATCTATATATAAAGATGAAGTAAAAAAAGTATATGATAACAAAATGGAAATTGGGTATCACTCATATAATCATAAAAGTTTTAAAAGAGAAAAATTAGAAGATATAAAAGAAGAATTTACTAAAAGTAATGAAGTTTTACAAAGTATTACTGGTGATACTTTTCATTTAATAAGACCACCATATGGAAGTATTAATGAAAATATCAAAGAAAGTCTTGATGCAACATTTATATTATGGAATGTTGATACCGAAGATTGGAGACATAAAAATAAAGAATATTTAAAAGAATATGTTTTAGAAAAATCTAATGATGGAAGTATAATTTTATTTCATGATATTCATGAGTCTAGTGTTGATGCTATAGAGTATTTATTACCATATCTTTATGCTGATGGTTATCAAGTGGTAACCGTAACAAGTCTTGCAAGTATTACTAAAACAAATTTAGAATTACATAAGACTTATCGTTATTTTACCAGATAATTATATTAAACCAACATCTAAGGCATCATCTTTTCTTACAATTTCATTAATTAAATAAATGGCACCACCGATTAAAAATAAAATCGCTGCAATAAGTTGAATGAATGTTGACCTATAATTTTCATCATTAAAATTCTTTTCCATACTACCAATATCTTCAGTTAATAAAAGTAAAAAATACAAATAGATAAAGAAAGCTACAAAGAAAATTGTAATATTAATACTTTTTTCTCTTTTATATGCTTCTTTATCTTTTTTTAATAAATAATCTCTGTCTAATTTATTAGAATAAAGTGCAAAAACTACAATAAAAAAATATATAATCCAAATTATATCTTCATTTTTTAATCTTTTTAGTTTTTTTTCGACATCATTCATGTTAAATAATATGCTAAAATGGTTTACATTAACAATATTTTTAGGTATAATTTAATATAGAAAAATAATTTAAATAACGGAGGATATATGAAAACAAGAATAATAAGTGCTATAGTAGCATTAATAATAGTAGTCCCTTTAATAGCTTTAGGGGGAATATATTATACTCTAGGAATTTGTGTAATTGCAGCTTTAGGGTATAAAGAAGTAATTGATTTACCTGCATCTCATGGAAAAATTCCTAATATGATGGTGTTTTTAGGTTTAATATCGTTGTTAACTTTAATATTATGTAATGATGGAACTTCAATTTATAAAGGATTTACTTATCAAATAATAGCTATGATTAGTTTATTTATGATTGTACCAACAGTATTTTATAAAGAAGATGAATATAGTAGTAAAGATGCTTTCTTTTTACTAGGTGCAATTTTATTTTTAGGATTAGTATTTAATGCCTTTTTAACAATTAGATTAAGAAGTCTAAATACATTCTTATTCTTACTAATAATACCGATGGTTAATGATATTTTTGCTTACCTTATAGGTTCAAAATTTGGCAAAACTAAAATGTGTGTAAGTATTAGTCCAAATAAAACTTGGGAAGGTTCTATCGGTGGATTAGTTTTAGGTTCTGTATCAGGTATTATTCTTTATAGATTTTTAATTGGTAGTATTACATTAAAGGTTGTTATTATTACGATTGTTTTATCAATTGTAGGTCAAATCGGAGATTTGATAATGAGTAGAATTAAAAGAGAAAATGGTATTAAAGATTATTCAAATATAATGCCAGGACACGGTGGTATTTTAGATAGACTTGATAGTAGTATATTTGTTTTTATTACATACATATTTTTACTTATGTTTTAAGGAGGATTAAATTATGTGGATTATATCAATACTTATATTAATATTTATTTTAGGAATAATTATTTTAGTTCATGAATTTGGACATTTCATCTGGGCCAAAAAGTTTAAAGTTCATATTTATGAATTTTCAATTGGAATGGGACCAATTATTCATACTCATAAAGGAAAAGATAAAATAGATTATAATATCAGAGCTTTTCCAATCGGTGGTTTTGTTTCCATGGCTGGTGAAGTTTATGAAGATGCCGATGAAAAAATCAAAAAAGAAGATTATATGTGCAATAAACCTTGGTGGCAAAGA
>ERZ857629.1522-NODE-1522-length-24992-cov-8.124313_pt1 | contig 24992 bp, 27 predicted proteins | sample MGYA00519700_ERZ857629 | MGnify/ENA primary metagenome ERZ857629 (study PRJEB31778, sample SAMEA3449351) | human gut metagenome | biome: human gut; feature: human-associated habitat; material: faeces | place: United Kingdom | collected 2010/2012 ...
TGGTAAAAGTACATTTATAAATCATTTACTTACTAGTCAAATGAAGAATCCTACGATCACTACTAGTGCAATACCAAATACAACTGCTTCATATATAACTATTAAACTAGATAATAAAATAACTATAGTGGATACTCCAGGTTTTATTGATTCTAATGCTGTATATAATTTTATTGATTATAATAAAACTATAAAATTGTATCCTAAAAAAGAAATAAGAGTTAAAACATTTCAAATTAGAAATGGTTATAGTATAGTAATTAATGATATATTTAGAATAGATAATTTAGGTAAATGTAATAGTTTTAGTTTCTATATGAGTGATAAATTAAGATATGAAAAAGTAAAACTTAAGAATGAAAAATTAATGATATTACCTAGTATATCCATTGAAACAAATGAATGTACTGATGTATTAGTAAATGGTCTTGGTTTTATTAGAATTACAAAACCAGGTAAATTTAAAATATATGCACTTGATGAAAAAATGATATCTATTAGGAAGAGTATGATTTAAATGAATAAAATAAATGTAATGAGTGAAAACTTAGCAAATAAGATTGCTGCTGGTGAAGTAGTAGAAAGAATTGCTAATGTAATAAAAGAATTAGTTGAAAATAGTATAGATGCAGGAAGTAAAAATATTAAAATAGAACTTACTGGTGCTGGTACTAAACTAATTAGAATAGTTGATGATGGTTGTGGTATGAATCATGAAGATGCTAAACTATGTTTTCAAAGACATGCAACATCTAAAATTAAAAATGAAAATGATTTATATTTCATTAGTTCACTTGGTTTTAGAGGTGAAGCTTTAGCGGCAATATCTAGTGTTAGTAAAGTAATACTTGATACGTATGATGGGACTGAATCTACATACTTAGTACTTAAAAATGGTAAGTTTATTGAAGAAAAAACAGGAAGTATGAGAAAAGGTACTATTATTGAAGTATCTGAGTTATTTTATAATACTCCTGCTAGACTTAAATTTATGAAAAGTGAGTATTCTGAACTTGCACTTAGTGTTTCATTTATTGAAAAGATTGCTTTATCACATCCAGATATATCATTTACATTAGTCAATGATGAAAAAGAGTTAATACATACTACTGCTAGCAATGATTTATATAAAACTATACATGAAATATATGGATATACTACTAGTAAAAATATGGTTCAAATCAAAGGTGAAAACTATGATTATGAAATAAATGGATATGTAAGTAACTTAAATATAAGTAAGTCTAACCGTAATAATATGATAACACTTGTTAATGGAAGAGTAGTATCAAATAAAGATATAAATCGTACTATTAAAGATGCTTATCATACAGTACTTGCTGAAAATAAGTTCCCGATAGTAGTAATAAATATTATAACAGATCCAACTTTAATAGATGTAAATATTCATCCGACTAAACAAGATATTAAGTTCTCTAAATTAGATAGTCTAAATGAATTATTATTTGATTTAATTAAGTCTGCTCTTAATAAAACTGATAATACTTTCAAAGCTTATGAAGAGACAACTATCACTAATAATGAAGTAGATGTAAGCGAAAAAAAATATGAAAATATAAGAATGGTATTTAATACTTCAGAAGAGGTAGTTAAGTATGAAGATGTTAAAAAAGAGGATAATATGCTTATTAAACCTGTTGGTTTAGCACTCGGAACATACTTGATTGCTCAAGATGAAGATGTTATGTATATGATAGATATTCATGCTGCGAATGAAAGAATTAACTATGAAAGATATATGGATGCTCTTGCTAAAAGAGATGTATATACAACATCTATGTTATTTCCAATTCAACTTGAATACTCTAAAAATGAATATATGAATATACTTCATAATATAGATGAAATAAGAAATCTTGGATTTAAAGTAGAAGAATTTGGTACTAATACTTTTAGAGTAACTGAACACCCTTCATGGTTAAAAGAAGGATATGAAGAAGAAAGTATTAGAAGGATATTTGAACTTATTGGTGAATTTAAAGATACATTTGATAGAGTTAAATTTAATGAAAAAGCAGCCATAAGACTTGCTTGTAAAATGAGTGTTAAAGCAAATACTAGCATTACTCACTTTGAACAAGAAGAACTTTTAAATAGATTATTTAAATGTAAATTTCCATATACATGTCCTCATGGACGACCAACTATTATTAAGTATCCAATATATGAACTTGAAAAACTATTTAAAAGAGTTAACTAAGGAGGAAATATGAGTTTTTTTGAATTTTTTGAAGAAGTAGAAAAAGAATTTTTTGATTATTTAGAATACTTAGAGGCAAATAATCTAGAATATGATGAGAATGGTAATATAGTGGAAAAAGGTTCATCATTAACATTAAAACCTAGAAATAACAGTGGTAAAAATGAGTAAGATAATAGTAATAGTGGGTCCAACTGGAGTAGGTAAAACTGCTGCTTCAATTCATCTTGCTCATAAATATAATGCTGAGATAATAAATGCTGATTCAACTGGTGTATACAAAGAACCATTAATCGCAACTGCTAAAGTAAAAGAAGATGAAAAAGATGGAATTGTTCATCATATGCTTGATCTTGTTAGTCTTGATGAAGAATTTACTCTTTATGATTATCAAGTTAAAGGAAGAAAAATACTCAATGATTTAATTAATCAAAACAAGAATGTAATTATAGTCGGAGGCAGTGGCCTTTATGTAAAAGCATTACTTTATGACTATAAACTTGATAAAACTGATAATGTAAGAATTGATTATAGTGAATATACTAATCAAGAATTAAAAGATATGGCAGATAAAATAGATAAAGATAATAATATTCATGTTAATAATAGACAAAGACTTGAAAGATATATTACTTACTATAAACAAACTGGCAAAACTATTAAAAAAACAAATGATATTAATAAAAAACTATATGATTTTGATATTATTGGTCTTAAATCAGATAGAGAAACTTTATATAAAAGAATGAATGATAGAGTAGATATTATGCTTGAAAACGGACTTTTAGAAGAAGCAAAAAGTTTAAAAGATAAAAAGAATTTTAATAATATAATTGGTTATAAAGAATTAAAACAATATTTTGAAGGAAATTTATCATTTAATGAAGCAATTGATTTAATAAAACAAAATACAAGAAGATACTCTAAAAGACAATTCACATGGTTTAATAATCAAATGAAAGATATTAAATGGTTTGATGTTAATTATGATAATTTTAATGAAACTTTAAATGAAATTGATACGTATTTGAATCATAAGAATATCGTGCTATAATTATATTAGGAGAACATTATGGAAGATAAATTTAAAGAAATAAAAAAAGAAAATAAAGTAGAAGAAAAAGGTAAAAACGAAAAGTCTGATGCTGAAAAACAACAAGAATATGAAAAAGAATTACTAGAAAGAATAGAATTTGAGAGTGCATTTAATGATGCTGTTATAGATTTTTTTAATGAGAATAGTAGGTCTAAATAAAAGAGAAAATATATGAATGGTAACTATGGAAGAACAGATGAAATAATGCCCTTAAATAAGGCAGTTAAAACATTTAAAAAAGCATTAGCGCAAGATAGCAAAGAAATCGATAGAGAATCATTAAAAGCAGCATATATTTCAATTGCCAAAGATAAATTAAAAACTAATGGTCTTGATGACATTCCTGTTTTTTTCGATATAAGAGAAGAAACAAACTATGGAGCATACTATGCTGTGGAAAACTATATTTCTCTTAACGAAGTATTTATTAATAAAATTTGTAATTCAGATGATCCTTATCAAAAAATGAATTATATATATGAAATGCTAAATACAGTTTTTCATGAAACTGAGCATGCAATTCAGTATAGTGAGATGGAATCAGGAAATGAAGTGTCATTTGCTACTTTACTTTTTATTAAAGAAAGAATATTAGAAAAATTTTATCCAGAATTTTATACGCAAAATTATTTGACTTCTATTATGGAAATATATGCAAGAATTGCTGGTAGTCGTGATTCGGCAAAATTCTTAAATGCAATATTCGGGGTAAATGGATCAAAGAGTTTTATTAAATATGATTATTTTAGTAAACCTATTCGTGACCAAATCAAAGTATTAATGGATGATTCATTAGTAAAAGAAATTGATGGTGAAAGAGTAAATATTCTCAAAAAATTTGATGAATTAATGAAAAATATATTTCCTTTTTACAGAAAAAATCTAATTTCTATGTATCCATTACTTGAACTTGAATATTATCCTAATGGTACTAAAGTTGAACCTATAGAAATGGTTAAACAAATAATTGATATATTACAAAATCCTCTTGTTCCAGAAAACATTCATGAAAAAAGTCAAGTGTATGCATATTTTGGATCATATATTAGAACATATGACATGAGTATGGAGCAGGTGAACGAATTATTTCAATATAAAACAGATGATAAAATATTAGATATGATTATTAAAACTAGTTTGCAACAAAAAAGAAAAGAATTATTAGAAAAATCTTCATCTGCGGAAGACTTTAATTTGATATAATAACCATATAAAAGAAAAATTGGTATGTTTAAAAAATTTAAAGAAAGAAAAGCTAAAACTCAAGAAGAAAGAGAGATTCAAGAAATTGATAGAAGAATTGCATCACTTCAACTGGAATATGAACAAGAGTATGATATTTCTAAACGTATTGAATTAAATAATAAGATTAGAATTGAATTGAATAAAAAAAGAAGTATTCAAGAAAAACGTGATAATGAAAGACTTGCTGAGGAACAAAAACAAAGAGATGAGATGTCAAATTACTTTTATAGAAGCCTTGATAATTATCAAAGAAATAGACCAACAATTATGAACGAAACGGCAAGAGATGAAGCAGATAAATTTGCAAAGTACATGGAAGAACAAGACAGGAGAAGAGGATTATAATATGAATAAATTTTTGAGTAAAAAAAATAATGATAAACAATTATCAAATAGAGTAGAAAACACAGAACCTGTAAGTTTAGAACAAAAGTTTCTAGATTTAACTGATGAATTCACAGCGGCATATGCTGAATTTAGTAAGTTATTTAATTTTCACTTTGTTAATATAGGTAAAATAGATCCTAAAGAATCTTTAAGGATTGGAACGTTATTAAATAAAATGAGTAATGAATTAATAGACAAATTAGAATTGCAATCATCACTATTAGATGAAATGTTTGGATTGCAAAATAATAGTGAAGAAGTTGAGATTACTGATGAAGAATTAAGAAAAATAGAAAAATGGTATGAAGAACGTTTTGATAACAATGATGAACAAGAAAAATCTGGTGGATTTGGAAGATAACCAACTAAAAAGATAACAGGCGTTATCTTTTTTAGTACAATTCTTTATAAAGAGAAATATTGAAATTATGGTCGTTTTTATCTTTTTTTAATAATGTATCTGTACTAATCATAAAGAAATTAGTTATATTATTTTTATTTATTTCATCATCATCCCAAGTAACATCTATATGATACCATTTATTATTAAAATAGATCACATTCCATATGTGTTCTTTACTTGATACTTTAAAGTTAGGTACATTAAGTAAATCCATTGCGATAGCAAATGCATCTGTATAGCCACCACATATTGCTTTCTTTGTAGTTATTGCGCCATAAGCGGTTGTTGAACTTTCATTTTCAGTAGTAGTGTAGTCATCATCATAACTAATATTATTTATTAAATGATGATGAATTTTTTTAATATCTTCTACAGTGATATTATTTTTATTTATTTTTAAATTTTCGATTAACTTATTAAAATAGTTTATTAAATAATCAGATTTATTCTTATCATAAACTTTATCTATTGATAAATATATTTCTTTATCATCAGTTACTAATGTATTATATTTTTTATATGAATTAAGTGGACTAACATAATTATTAATCAGTGATACATATTCACTATCATCAGCAACTTTTCTTACATCATCAGCACATCCTTCATAGTCACTTCTACAATAAAAAGTAAATTCATCCCATCCTTCATTTAAAACAGTATAATAAATTGATTTAATATCATCTATGTTTTTAGGTTCAAAATTATTAGTTTCTTTTAATACTTCAAAATTATATTTCCTATTATTTTTAGTTTGTTCTTTTGGTATTACAACTTCAAAGCCGCTTATTTTATCTAAAAATCTATTTATTTTATTCATTGCCTTATCATAATTAATAAAAAATAAATATACTCCGAATAATAATATTAATGAAATTAATACATTAAATAATCTTTTTGTTCTACTCATAGCATTCACCATAAAAATTATAACAAAAAAAGTAGACAATATCTACTTATTTTTCATTAACTATTTTATTTAATCTAGATTTATATCTATCTCTAGTATTGCTTTTAATAACTCCTTTTTGAGCAGCGATATCAATTCTCTTAATTGCTGTTGATAATAAAGTTGCTGCTTCTTCCTTAGTTGCTGCTTTTTCCACCTTTTTAATAGCAGTTTTCATACTAGACTTAATATCATTGTTTAGTACTGATTCTTTCTTTGTAATTAATACTCTTTTTTTAGCACTTTTAATATTAGGCATTATTCCACCTCCCTTAAAACTTATTTAATCATAGCAAAAAAAAACTTAAAAATCAATAATTTTGCTAAATAAAATATTTTTTAGACAAATTTTTATTTAATTATTTTATTCTACATATTTTTTAACTTTAATATTATATATTAAATATGGTGAACCATATGAATAAATTTAAAAGTAAAAATAATAATAGATTTATAAGACTTTTTTATATTTTAGTAATATTATTTATTATATTAATAATATTTTTTAAGAATCTAGATATTAATTATGTAATATTAAAGTCTGTTAAAAGTAAATTTGATGATAAAGTTATTGATACAGATAAAATAAATACTAAATTAGTATATAATTCTTTAAATAAAATAGTAGATTATAAAGATATGATAAAGCAAAATAAAAATGAAATAGTTGAAATTGATAATAGTGATTTTAAATACAGTGATGTTGATGTCACAAATCCACTTGTATACATATATAATTCTCATCAAACAGAAAACTACACTTTAAGAGTTAGTAATGACTATTCTATATCACCAACTGTATTTCATGCATCTTTTATATTAAAAGAGCATTTAAAAAATAATGGAGTATCTGCGTTAGTTGAAAATTCATTAGTGAAAGATTATTTAAATAAAAATAAATTATCATATTATTATTGTTACGACGCGACTAGAAGTTTTATAAAAGAAAGAAAAAAGAAATATAATTTTAAATATATAATAGATTTACATAGAGATTCAGTTCATTATAAAAATACAACATGTGAAATAAATAATAAAAAATATGCAAGAATAATGTTCGTTGTCTCAATTAAACATAAAAATCATGAAAAAAATTTATCATTTGTAAATAATATATATGAGAAACTTAATAAAGAATATAAAGGTATAACAAGAGGAATATATAAAAGGAAAGATGTAATATTCAATCAAGATTTATATGATAATGCTACTTTAATTGAAGTCGGTGGTGTTGATAATACTATTGAAGAAGTTAATAATACACTTGAAGCGTTTGCTAAAGTGTTATCAGAATATATTAAGGAGCATAAAGAAGTATGAAAAAAAAGAAAAATTATTTTTTAATATCTGTGTTATTAATATTTTTAATATTTCTTATATTATATATTTCTAAGGAAACAGGTTATTATGAGTATAAAGCGCATTCAAAAGCAGCATTAACACAAGAACAAATAAAAAAATTTGAAAGTGATTTAAGTGAAGGAAAAAATGTCACAATAGATGATTATGTAGTCAATGATAAAGTAGATTATACAACTACAGTAGGGGACATGGGATATAAATTTGGTAATTTAGTAGAAGGTTTTATGAACGAAGGACTTAAAAAAACACTAAGATTCTTTAGTGCTCTATTTTACGAATAATTCACTCACTACTTTAGTATAAGTACGAGTTAATGGACCACTACCAAGAAGTGTACCACCAAAATATCTAATAACAACTATCAAAGTATTATCAAGATTTTTTCTGTGAATAATATCAATGAGACCTCTAGTAGTGCCAGATGGTTCTTTATCTACATAATTCTTTTCAAGTGCTCCTATTTTATAAGCATAAACAATATGTCTTGCCTTTTTGTGTTCACTTTTTAAACTATTAATAATATCATCTACTTCACTAGTAGAACTAACTTCATATAAAATACCTATAAATTTTGATTTTTTAATTTCTAAATAACTTTCATTTAATTTTTTCATATTTAAATTATATAATATATTTAATATTATTTCTAGTGTGTTATAATAAAAGCGAGGTGTACTATGAGATTTAAAGATGAACTTAGAGAAGTACCTAAAAAAAGTGGTTGTTATCTTATGTATAATAAAGATAATATTGTTATATATGTAGGTAAAGCAAAAATACTTTTTAATAGATTACATAGTTATTTTAATAGAGAACATACAGGTAAAACAAAGAAAATGGTTAGTGAAATAGATCATTTTGAATATATAGTTACTGCGAGTGAAACAGAAGCATTTATACTTGAAATTAATCTTATTAAGAAATATGATCCTAAATATAATATATTACTTAGAGATGATAAAAGTTATCCATATATAGAACTTACTGAAGAAAAGTATCCTAGACTTAGAGTAAAAAGACAAATTAATATTTCAAAGAAAAATTCCCATTTATTTGGACCTTATCCTAATGTATACGCAGCTAGAAGAATGGTAAACTTACTTAATAGATTATATCCTCTTAGAAAGTGTGAAAATATGCCTAAAAAGGTATGTCTTTATTATCATATTAATGAATGTCTTGGTTATTGTGAACATAAAGATATTAATTGTGATGCATATTTAAAAGAAATACTTAGTATATTAAATGGTAATAATAAATTATTAATAAATAAAATTAATGAAAAGATAAAAATCAATTCAGAGAGTTTAAACTACGAAGTATGTAAAGAATTAGTTGATGAATTAGGCTACATAAATACTGTTTTAAACAGTGAAATAGTAGTAGAACTTGATGATAATTTAAATAGAGATATAGTAAACTATTATTATGACAATTCATTTATAAGCATAGTTATATTCTTCATAAGAGGTGGTAAACTAGTAGGAAATCACTATAAAATAATACCTGTTATTGATGAAGTTAAAGAAACTCTAGAATATTATATAGTAAATTTTTATCAAAAAAGAAATATAGTTCCACGTGAATTAATCGTACCAGAAATACTTGATATTGAATTATTAAGTAATGTCATAAATACTAAAGTTATTAATGTATTTAGAGGTCCTAAAAAGAAACTGTTTGATATGGCATATAATAATGCTAAAACACAATATGAAAAAGAAATACAATTAATATATAATAATGAAAAATTAACAACTGATGCGAATGAAGAATTAAGAGCACTACTAAATTTACCTTCATTGCATACTATAGAGGCATTTGACAATTCTAATCTTTTTGGAACATATACTGTATCAGGTATGATTGTATTTAAAGATGGAGTGCCTTCTAAAAAAGATTATAGAAAATTTAAATTAACTTTTGATAAAAATGATGATGTAGCATCTATGAAAGAAGTAATATATAGAAGATATTTTAGATTATTAAATGAACATTTACCATTACCAGAACTTATAGTGGTAGATGGTGGTTATAATCAAATTACTGCTACAAAGGAAGTAATCTCATCTCTATATTTAAATATAAAAGTAATAGGTGTTAAAAAAGATAATCATCATAGTCCTACAGCAATAGTTGATGGTGATGATTTTAGTGAAATAGAAATAAAGAAAAGTTCAAATGTATTTAGATTGCTATCAAGAATAGATGAAGAAGTACATAGATTTACTATTAATTATCATAGAGATATAAGAAGTAAAGGCAGTATCGCAAGTGTTCTTGATAATATACCTGGCATTGGTACTAAAAGAAGAAAAGAACTTATTAAAAAGTATGGTTCAGTAAATAAAATAAAGAGTGCTAGTGTATATGATTTATCTAAAATAGTACCACTTAAAGTCGCAGAAGATATAAAAACTTATTTGAATACAGAAGATAAATAATAACTATTATTTAATGAAAATATATTAAAAGAAATGTTTTAAAATATTATATAAGTGTGATAAAATAATTATCAGAAAGAAAAATAAGAACAAAGAAAGTAACGGTAGCAATATCGGAATTTAGGTCTGCAAGAGAAGACTTGGAAGAGTGTCTATGAAGCAGAAAAGAGTTATTTTAAAATACTTAGTTGTTCTATGAGGTACGAGCATGAAAAAAGTTTCATTATATCCAGCAGATGTGTATCAAGTTATAGATAAAAGTTTACTTTCAGAAACAGATAAACTTATTTTAAACATGCTCTATATGCCTATAATAGGTAGTATAGCAGTTGCATTATATTTAAAAATGCAAAGTGAAACAAGAAATACATTTATTTCACCTGAATTAACTCATCATCACTTAATGACAAGTATGGGTACAACTCTTGATAATATAAAAGAAGCAAGATTAAAATTAGAAGGTATAGGACTTTTAAAGACATATTATCATGAAGGGGAAGTGGGTTCTTATGTATATGAATTATACAGCCCAGTCTCTGCAGGTGAATTTTTTTCACATCCAATATTTAATGTTGTTTTATATAATAATGTAGGTAAAACCGAATATAATCGTCTTCATGAATATTTTAAATTACCACATATTTCATTAAAAGATTACGAAGATATTACAAATTCATTTGATGATATATTTAAAAGTAGAAATTATACTGAATTTGAACTTGATGGTACAGATATAATATCTAAAAATAAATTAATGCTTAAATATGAACTTGATTATGATTTTGATCTTTTAGTATCTAGTCTTCCAAAAGAAATGTTCAATCCTAAATGTTTAAATAAATCAATGAAGGAATTGATAACAAATCTATCTTTCCTCTATGAAATAGATCCAGTATCTATGGCAGATATTATAAGAACAACACTAAACGAAAAAGGTAATATTGATAGAGAAGAATTAAGAAAAAACACCAGAAAATATTATCAATTTAATAATGATAATAGATTACCAAGTCTATTATTTAAGAGTCAACCAGAGTACTTAAAAGATGCTAGTGGTGATAACAGTAGAAAAGGAAGAATAATTAAAGTATTTGAAAGTCACTCACCATATGAGTTCCTTAAAGCAAAGTATAAAGGTGTCAAACCTACTGAAAGAGATATGAAAATATTGGAAATGTTGCTTATTGATTTAAAACTTAATCCAGCAGTAGTAAACGTTTTAATAGATTATACTCTAAAAACAAATAACAATAAATTGGTCAAAGGATATATAGAAACAATCGCAGGCCAATGGAAAAGAAGTGGTATAGAAACTGCAAGTGAAGCGATGAATATTGCTGAAAAAGAACATAAAAAGAAATACAAAAAAGAAAACATAATCACAAAGAAAAAAGAAGTTATTCCATCATGGTTTAATGAAAATATTGAATCTCAAAAAGATGATGAGAGCAATATAGAATTTAAGAGTTTTATAGAGGAGTTTAGAAGATGAAAAGTACAAATAATTTTGTTAAAAAAGGTAAAAAAGCAATACAAGATGATTTAAGAAGAGAATATGTTTTATCAAGCAAAGATGAAACATTTATGAAACTATGTGCTAGGCTTAAAACAGATGAAAAAATACTTATGAAATATACTTCTAAATTAGAAGATACTGTTTGTGAACTTAAAAATTGCTCTAAATGTAAAAATCTTTCATCTTGTAAAAATCAAGTAGAAGGGCATGTATATTATCCAGTTGTTTATAAAGATACATTAGACTTTGTATATAAACCATGCAAATATTTTAAAGAAAAAAAAGATGAAAATAAAACTTTGTTCTTTGAAACACCTAAAATACTTATGAATGCTTCTTTAAGTGATTTAATATCCGAAAAAGAAAGAAATTCAATTCTTAAATATATAAAAGACTTTCTAAAAAAGAAAATGAAAGGTGAAACAGTAAAAGGAATGTATTTAAGTGGATCATTTGGTAGTGGTAAATCTTACATATTAAGTGCATTATTAAATGAACTTTCAAATAAAGGATTTAAAACAGTTAATGTATACTATCCATCATTATTAAAAAGATTAAAAGCATCATTCAATGAATATAACTATGATGAGGTATTAGATGAAATAATGACTAGCGATATATTATTAATAGATGATATTGGTGCTGAAAATAATAGTGCTTGGGCAAGAGATGAAGTTTTAGGAACAATACTTCAATATAGAATGGATAATAATCTAACAACATTCTTTACATCTAATTTTTCTATAGATGAACTAGAAAATGTCCTATCGGAAACTAGTAAAGGAACAGAAACAATCAAATCAAGACGTATAATTGAAAGAATAAAATATCTAACTATAGAAGAAAAATTAATTAGTAAAAATAAAAGATAATGAATAAAGAAGAACTAAGAAGAAAATATCGCTTTATAAGAAAAAATATTTCAAAAAAAGAATTAAAAGACAATATCATCTATAATAAAACAATTAATAATGAAAATATTTTGAATTGTGATATAGTACTAATATATGTATCAAATAACGAAGAAATTAATACATTAAATATAATTAATCGATTATTAAATACTAAGAAAGTAGCAGTCCCTAAAATAGAAAATAATCAAATGAATTTTTATTTTATTAAGTCATTAAATGAATTAGAAAAAGGATACTTTAATATTTTAGAACCAACTACTAAAAACAAAGTATCGAATTTTAATAATACTGTATGTATAACACCTGGAATATGCTACTCATATTCAAAATACCGTATCGGATATGGTAAAGGATTTTATGATAGATTTTTTAATGAAAATAATGTATATAAAATAGGTCTTTGCTATAAAGAATGCTTAATAAATGAGCTATTTAATGATAAATATGATATTAAAGTAGATGAAGTAATAACTGACTAGTTGTTACTTTTTTTAAATTTCATTTGACATTTCAAGTCATTTGTGTTATAATTTAGACACTTGAAAAAGGGGTATCTTAAAATAAGTCAAAATGGCTTAAGGGGGATTTATGGAAAGAAAAGATAAATTAAAAAAATTAAATGAATTAAAAAAGAGTATTCTTGCATTATCATTAGCATCAACAGTTGTTTTAAGTGCTAGTGCATGTTCAAATAGTGATGAACCATATTTTTCAGAATCACTATCAATGGAAGATTATTTTGAGTCTCATGATGAAAATAATTGTTATGCATTAAATTATATTGAAAATGCAGTAGTTGATAACTTAACATTTGAACAATGGAAAGAAGCATATATAACAGCAAGAAGTAATGCTATATATGATCAAAGTACAGACAAATATAAACCAGCTAATGAAGCCAGCGCAAAAACAATGAATCGTGCTTTATATGCTATGGGGTTATTAACATTAAAAGGACAAGTAATTGAAGCATTAGGTATAAATCCTAGCAATCTTGATGATATTAAAATAGTTGGTGCTACAAAAGAAAATAATAATATGGTAAAAGTTGTTTATAGAGCTTATACAAATGAAAAAGCTACCGGTAACATTGATACTAAGGTTACAACAAATAAAGATGAATCATATGATTTAAAAGGTAAAGGTAATGATTTAGCAGATATAGTAGTCGCAGCATCAAATAATAAAATATCTGATTCTAACGACTTAAGAGACTATGATGAAGCATACCAAGAAATATGTGAATTTATGCTTTGTAAAGGAACACCAAGCGATGGATTATTCAGTGGTAAAACAATTGACTTCAGTTTTGATCCAGTTAAAGTAATAAAATTTAATGAAAAACACGATCCAGAACATCAAGCAACTATGGTTAAAACAACAGAAACAGTTAAATAAAAATAGAGTCATCGAAAGATGACTTTTTATATGTTTGATATGAACAATTATTTAAGTTGCGATTGACAAAATGCATTGTTTATAGTATAATAATGACCAAATTAAACAGGGATATTATGGTATTTATATTATATTTCACAACTGTTTAGAGAAGGGGAGTTATAAATGAAAATAATAAGTAAAAGTTATGTTGAAAAAATTTACAGAGGAGTATTGTTTAGTGAAGCTTCAATTTCAGAAGTTGAAGAAAGAGATCCAATGAAAATTGAAAATGATGGAAAAATGCAAGGCTTTCGTTTTTATGACAAAGAATTTGTTGTAGACGGTGAAAAAAGTTTTGATGGAGAAAAATCAAATTTTTCAAAATGGATTTATTATGGTAAGAGATTAAGTTTAGACGAAGTTAAAGCACTATATGGAAATAATCCAAAATATAGCATACTAATTAGTAACATGGAAGGAAATGGTTACCAATATGTTTGTCATACTCAAGTGGGATCGTTTTTGCCAATGCAAGAAGGAGATATAACTTTTGGTGAACTTGTAGCTCAAAAAGAACAAGACAAAGAATCAAATGCAAAAGCAATGTTTCACAATTTAAAAAAACACATTGGAGAAGAAGTATCATATACTGGATGGGAATATGGTGCTAAAGTCGAAGGAACAACCGAATTAAAAGATGTAGTTGATTTTAAATATGTACAAATTGGAGATACAAGTCGACCATTTATTGGATATGGAACAGCAATTTCTAATATAATTTCAAAAGATGGTATTATATTATATTCAAATCCATTTATTGAATCTAAATACGATGTAAGAAATTTAGAAGGTATATATGACGCTATGAGATTAATGTTTGGCAATAAAATAGTAGAAGATAAAAAGAAGGAAAAAGAACAAGAAGAGAGAGAAAGAACTGAAGCAAAAGAAAAGATGGATGCCGAAGCAAGAGAAATGAAATATCCTCTAATGAGAGAAGGTTTAAAATTAGTTAGACCTGAAATGGCTGATGAATGGTTAAAATTTGTTGATATTAATTGTAATGATGCTTATTCTGCAGCAATTGTAAAAGCAACAATTTCAATGATGAAAAAAATGAAAAAAGGAATGCCATTTGATAAAGCAGAAGAACAAGTATATGGTGAAGAATTAGGGCTAACAGGTTTTATGATGGGTGCTACCGCTAATACTTTAATACGCTTTGCAAAACAGGGTGATGAATATGGAAGATATTGGAATAAAAAATATGGTATTGAAGATCCTGATGCAAAAGAAATAGTTAATCCTGCTGTCTTGAATATTAGAAAAAAGTAGTTTTAAAATAAACTGCTTTTTATTTCAAATATTAAGGTTATGATTGACAAAACGCACTTTTTATGGTAAAATATGTAAATCATTAAGAGATGAAAGGACTGATGTGGGATGAATGTATTAATTATATATGTTACAGTTCAATTATTAAGTACCGCATGTATGCTTGCTGTTATGGATAAAGTAAAACCACAAATCGATAACATTATTAGAGATAATGGTTATAATCCTAATAGAGTAAACACAATGATAGACTTCAATGATAAACTTGGTAAAATACTTAAGGGACTAATACCACTTTACTATGCAGTTTTATCATTGTCATTAATTACAAACAAAAATAAAATAGAAAGCTATGCTTTAAATGAAATAAATACTGGTAAATTTGAAAGGACAGATATTAAAGAAGAAGTTGTTTATGAAGATTCTGAAAATTCTGAAGAAGAATATGTGGATGAATCTGTTATTAATGAGAACTTCAAAGTAAATATTAGACCTCAAAAGCAATATAATTGGAATATTCCAGTAACTGAAAAATATGTTGCTAGAAGAAACAATGATATTATTGATTTTGAAACACCAAAATCAATAATTAAGAATGAGTCAAAAGAAGTAAAAAGTGAATTTGTAGAAGGAACGGGGTTATCTCCATTTGATCAAAGCGTTTTTGCTAAGCCAGAAATACAAGAGATAGACGCAGAAGATAAACCAGTAAACGAATTAGCAATAAAAGAAGAAGTTGAAGAACCAGTAAACGAAGTAAAAAAAGAAACCGTTACTAAAAAAGATATTGCTAAAGCAATAGTAGCACTTGACTATAAACAACTAGATGAATTAGATGCTAAAATAAGATATTTATCAGAACTAAAGAAAAATAAAAAACTTATTTTAGATAAAGACATTGCATAATAGTCAAAAGTGTGTTAATATAAATGAGTAAATCAATTAAATGGACGAGATTAATAAATTAAATATCAAAGAGATTTAGTGGTTGGTGTAAACTAAAATATTTGTTTATTGATTACTACCATTTGTATGAGGTTAATAGCCTACGAGTAGTTCTCGTTACAAAACTAATAAGATAATTAAGGGATGGTACCGTCATTTATGACTCCTTGTACTGTCCTTTTTATTTTATCTATATTATATTATGGGGGAGTTTATGAAATACAATGTTATTAGTTTATCTAAGTTTTTAGCAAGATTTGGTTCTTTAAAAGGAAAAGTTTTAGGTGATATAACCCACAATGAAGTGAAAATCTTATTTCCACAATTTGAAAGAACAACATTTGAATATGCAAGATTAAATAAAGAGTTAGTATCCACTGGAAAAATACTAATGGTAGATGATGGACAAAAAATAATACCATACTTATCACCTGATATTGATAAAAAGGATACATGTTTATTAGACGTATTAAGAGAAGAAGATGAAATAATAGAAATAGATTGTGGAGATCATGATTACACAAGAATGAGTATATATGAATTAAAAAAATTACTTGATAAGAAATTTAATTCAACTAGTAATAGTAGACACGCTAAGAAAGAACTAGAAAGTAGAGGAATAATAAAGAAAAAATATAATAGAAAAGAATTTAAAAAAGGATTAATGGAGGAATTAAAATGAAAGATATTAAAAATGATGAAAAATTAAATATGTTAAATCATAGTTGTGCCCATCTTTTAGCACATGCTGTGAAACATTTATACCCAGAAGCTAAGTTTTGGGTAGGACCAGTTATTGAAGATGGTTTTTATTATGATATTGATTTAGGAGACAAATCACTTAGTGAAGAAGACTTTCCTAAAATTGAAAAAGAAATGAAGAAAATTTCTAAAGATAATAAACTTATTAATAGAATTGAACTTTCTAAAAAAGAAGCATTAGATATGTTCAAAGATGATCCATATAAAATTGATTTAATAAGTAGAATGGATGAAAATGATACAGTTATATCTGCTTATAAACAAGGTGACTTCATCGATTTATGTAGAGGACCTCATGTTGAGTCAACTAAATTAATTAAACATTTTAAATTACTTAAAGTAAGTGGTGCTTATTGGAAAGGCGATTCTAAAAATAAAATGCTTCAAAGAGTATATGGTATTTGTTTTGAAAATGAAAATGATTTAAATGAATACTTAGAGTTCTTAGAAGAAGCAAAGAAAAGAGATCATAAGAAATTAGGAAAAGAACTTGGATTATTTATGATGAGTGAATACGGACCAGGATTCCCATTCTTCTTACACAATGGTATGATTCTTAGAAATGAACTTGAAAATTTCTGGTATAAAGAACATAAAAAAGAAGGATACCAATTTGTTAAAACACCTATTATGCTTAACAAAGACTTATGGGAATTATCAGGACACTGGTTTAACTATAGAGAAAACATGTATACTTCTAAAATAGATGATAAAGTATTTGCAATTAAACCAATGAACTGCCCAGGAGGTATGCTTGTATATAAAAATTCATTATATTCTTATAAAGATTTACCTTTAAGAGTAGGTGAACTTGGTCAAGTACATAGACATGAAGCAAGTGGTGCTTTAAATGGATTATTTAGAGTCAGAACATTTACTCAAGATGATGCTCATATATTTATGACACAAGATCAAATTGAAAGTGAAGTTATAAGATTAATTAACTTTATTGATAGAATTTATAGTATATTTGGATTAACTTATGATATTGAATTATCAACTAGACCAGAAGAGAAATATATTGGTGATTTAGAAATATGGAATAAATCAGAAAAAGCACTTGAAGAGGCATGTCATAAAGCAGGACATGAATGTAAAATAAATCCAGGAGATGGAGCTTTCTATGGGCCTAAGTTAGACTTCCATATTAAAGATTCTTTAGGAAGAGTATGGCAATGTGGTACGATTCAACTAGATATGAATTTACCAGAAAGATTTGATTTAACTTATATTGATAGTGATGGTAGTAAAAAAAGACCTGTTATGTTACATAGAGTAATCTTTGGTTCAATTGAAAGATTTATTGGTATATTAATTGAACACTATGCAGGAGCATTCCCACTATGGTTAAGCCCAAATCAAGTAAATATAATCCCAGTTAATAATTTAATACATATGGATTATGCTAAAAAAATAATGCAAGAACTTGATGATAATGAAATAAGAGTATCAATTGATGAAAGCGATGAAAAGTTCGGTTATAAAATGAGACAAAGTGTTATGTCAAAAGTACCATATACATTAATATTAGGTGACAATGAAATGAATGATGGTACGATTAGTTATCGTCATCGTGGAAGCACTGAAACTAAGAATATGAAGTTAGATGAATTTATTTCAATGTTAAAAGAAGAAATTAAGACTAAAAAGAATAACTAATATTCTTTTTTTCTTTATATTATGATATAATATGCACCTGATGAGAGGTTAATATGATAAGTAAAAAAGAAGTAATTAAATGTTTTTTTAATAATGCAATTAAGGAAATAAAAGAAGAAAAAGATGTTCCTAATTTTAACATTGTTTTTATGGACGATATAAACTCTTTTATAAAAGATATGGACATTGATACTTCTTATTTAAATATAACCAATAATAGTGATAAAACACTTCCTACTATGTATATTGAAAATTGTGATGTATTTTTCTGTTATTTAACATTAATAATTAATTCATTAATTGAACTAAGATATTTCTATACTACTTCTGTTAATAAATCAATATTATGCCATCAAGTACTAACTAGAATATGGATGCGTATGGATTATAATGATTTTGATGATGTTATATCTTTTTTAGAAAAACAATTAGATTTTATACGTGATGATACTTTTCTTGGCTATCGTTATGTTAGGGAAATAGATAAATTTAATGGTAAAAGCGTGATGTGCGAAAATCAAAGCAATACAACATACGATGAGACAGATTCATCTCTTACTTTTTATATTTCTGATGATGAAAATATACATAACTTATCTCATGTGAATTATGGAATAAGATACGAAAATGGTGAAAAAGTATGTTATATTTATGCAGTACAATATAAAGGCGGAAAAATTAATAAAAAAATACAAAGAAAGTTATATCATTTAAACAAAGGAATTGATAATCCTAATGTTCATCCAAATCAAGTATATACTTTGATACTCTTTATAAATGAATGTATTAAAAATGGTATAACTAAAATAAAAGTACCAAAGATCCAAGTATTAAATCATAGATTTCATGAAATATTAAGTGAACAATATAAAAAAACATTTCATGAAAAGTGGACAATCAATAATATTAAAGAAGCAAGTCATGATAAATTACTTTGGTTAGAATTTGAGGAGGATATTTCATGGTATCGTCATATAGTTGACTCATCATCAAAAATAGATAAATTAAAGCAAGATAAATTATTTGATTTGGTTAAAAGAATGCTTGCTTACTTTGATGATATGACTTTAATAAGCGATGATGACATCATGATATATAGGTTAAAATAATATGAGTATATATAGAGTTAATATAAATGAAGTAATGAATTTATTTGATGAGGTTCTTCCAGTAATCAAAAGTGAGATAGAAGTACCTAGCTTTAATATAGTATTTAATAATATAGATAAAACTTATAATAACTTATCTAAAAATGAAATAGATGAATCAAAACAAACAATATATGTAACCGATACAATAGTATTCTTTGATTATTTAACTAAAATAATAAATTCATTAATTGAACTAAGAGAAGAATATTTCGAAGAAGTAAATCCATATAGTTTGACCAAATCATTATTAAAAAGAATATGGCTACGTATGAATAACAATGATTTTCAAGATGTTATATCTTTTTTGCAGCAGCAATACATGTTTATAAAAGATAGAACTTTTATAGAATACAAATCATTAAAAATGATAAATAGTTTTCATAACAAAGAAGTGTATGCTTATAATAAAATAAATCGTACTTGGGATGAGACTGATAACTCAATGAGTTTTTTTATTAAAGGTGAACCAAATCATGAATTATCAGATGTTTTTTATGGAATAAGGCACGAAAATGATGAAAAAGTATGTTACATTTATGCAGTACAAAATAAAAGTAGAAAAATCAATAAAAAAATACAAAGAAAATTATATCATTTAAACAAAGGAATTGATAATCCTAATGTTCATCCAAATCAAGTATATACTTTAATACTCTTTATAAATGAATGTATTAAAAATGGTATAACTAGAATAAAAGTACCAAAGATTCAAGTATTAAACCATAGATATCATGAAATATTGAGTAAAAAATGTGAAAGAGAATTTAAAAACAAATGGAATTACACTAGTATAATAGAAACATTCGAAAATCCAATTAAAAAACGACAATATGAAAGTGATAAAGAGTTATATAGTCATTTTGTTGATATGGAAAATAAAATAGATCAATTAAAAAGAAATAAATTATTCTTACTAGTTGATAGAATGAAATATTATTTTGATAACATAGAATTTATTTTTGAAGATGATAATATTAAAGAATATGAATTAAGGAGAAAATATGAATAGAGAAGAAAATGTAGTTAATTTTTATATTATTTGTAATAAACTAAAAAATGTAATTAGAACAGGATGGATAGATTGGAATGTAAAAAGAAATAGACTAGAGAGTGTAGCAGAACATATCTATAGTACACAAATGCTTGCTATTGCGATGAAAAGTGAATATGGATATGATATTGATATTATGAAAGTAATTTATATGCTTGCCATTCATGAATTGGGTGAAACAGTAATAGGTGATTTGACTCAATTTCAAATATCAAGAGAGGAAAAAGAAATCATAGAGCATGAAGCAGTATCCAAAATATTAGAAGGCTTAGTTGATAAGGAATATATTAAAGAACTATTTTTAGAATTTGACTCTCATGAAACACAAGAATCAATTTTTGCATATCAATGTGATAAATTAGAATGTGATCTTCAAAGTAAACTTTATGATATTGAAGGGTGTGTTGACTTAAATGATCAAGATGGAAATACTACAATGAATATTCCAATAGTAAAAAAATATCTTAATAACGGAGATAGTTTTTCTGATATGTGGTTAAAATTTGGTCAAGAAAAATATCCATATGATGATAACTTTAGAAGTGTATCTTCATATATGATAGGTAATAAACTTGAAAATAATTCTCTAATACTTAAAAAGAAACAATAATATTTGACAAATCGCCTCTTTTGTGGTATAATCTATGTACAATCATTAAGGGGGTAATGGTTATTATGAAGAATAGGTTTATTTTAGATTATTTGGATGAAAATAATTTTAAGAAATTAGAGAGAAGTTTAAAAAAATATAATATGGTTGCTTATAAGAAATTAATGTTCGATTTCTATCCTAAATTAAGAAGTGGTGAATTCGTTGGTGAATTAGTTTCTATTAATAAGCATGAACAAACTGAAACATATGATTTAAGACTTCCTACTGACTCATTATTTGTTAAAGTATATGGAGAAGTTAAATTAAACTATACTGTTTATAAAAACAATAATGTAGTTATGTTAAACAATTTAGAACCAAAAGATATATTATTAGATGGTCATAAATCAGAATTAACAGCTTATAAAGGAATTATGATTTCTAAAGCAAATGCTCAAAAAGAAATGTTTAAAATCGATTTATTATGTAGATTAGAAGGAAGAGAGTAGTCCTTCTTTTTTTATAGTAAAATGTCCGAATTTTTATATTCATGATATATATAATTAATTATTGCTTGTAATTGATTGTCTTTAACAGTTCCATATTCATATGGCATAATTAAATCATCTTCTATAACAATATCAGGCATAGTTTGAAATTCATTTAAATTATAAAAAGTAGAAGGAATAGCGATTTTTATTTCATTTTTTTCTAATATTTTAGTAGTGAAAAAATAAGGTGTTATACCAAAACCATCACCAGATGTATGTTTACCAATTGTTTTTGCAAAACCTGTTTTATTTGCTAATTTTGCAAGTGTATCTGATGTTGAGTAATTATCATCATCAATTAATAAATACCTATTTATAATTGTTGAATTACCATTTTGTATACCAATACTGTATTTTAATTCACTCGAGGATTGATTTATTCTTTCTAAAGACTTATCAATATCCTCCCCACCATTTTGATATATTTCATTTATTTGATTACAATCTAATTTACCTACATTAGAACTAATATTACAAGTATATCTATAATCTTGATTCGAAAAGTAACATAACAGTTTGAACCATTCATCACTTCCACCACCATTCCCTCTTATGTCTATTATTAAACTTTTAGCACCTTCAGCATTTAAATAATTTGCTATTCTCTTTATATATTCGTAAGCACCATTTATCTTTTCTCCAAAAAAATCATAAATTTCATCAGTATTGAGTAAACTGTGACTAAAACTATTGATCCTTAAGTAGGGTAAACCATTAATATAGTAAAAAATAACATTATTTGATACACGATCATTTTTATTTTTAAACATACTAGATTCTACTGGCTCCAACAATTCATCTTGACGGTCTATAGTTATCATTTTTTGAGTGTCACTAGAAATAACCAATCTTTTAATATAACATTTACCATATTCGAAACTACAACTTCCTTGACATTGTAAAACATACTTATCAATATTTTCACCATTGATTTTAGTGACTTCCTTACCTGCAAAGAGTGGGTTAAGTGATTCAGATACGTAGTATTTTCCCTTAGAATATTGTAATACTATTGGCAATATTTTAGATGAATTGTGCATCTTTTTATTTGATAACATATATACATGACCACTATGCAAATTAATTAAAAATTGATTAATAATTTGCACGTATTCATCATCAGAATTTATATGTTTTAGTTGATTTATTATTTCATTATACTTTTCTTCATTAAATGGATTAGGAACATTGTTTTTTGCTAATATATCTTTATTGTATTTATATAATGCTTTTTTTAGAAATTTATATATTTTTTTAAATTCTATAACATAAGAAGATTCATTCAATTCATTTTCACTCATTATTATTCACCAATTATATAATATCATAATTATAATATAAAAAAAAGGAACTAGTCACTTGCTAATTCTTTATATTTGTCTTCAAGTAAATATATATCTTTACTACTCATAAATAGAAGTACTGCATTAGTATCTTTATATACTAATAATTTATCAGCATCATCAAGAGATATATGTTCACCATTTTTTAAATCCTTAATGATATCAAATGCAGTTACATCATCATAACCAACTTCTTTTCTATCTTCACCTATATCCATTACATACGCTTTATCTGCTAGATTTAATGCATCAGCAAAGTCTTTATGAAAATATTTAACTCTTGACTTTGTATGTGCCTTAAATAATGCTATTATAGGTCTGTCACTATATTTTTTTCTTGCAGCTTCAATAGTAACTTTTACTTCAGTTGGGTGATGAGCATAGTCATCAATTAATATATTATTTCTAAATTTTTCTTCAATAAATCTTCTTTTAGCATGCACTATTTTAGAAATACCTGTTTTTAATAATTTTTTGTCTATATTTTCTAAATATCCAACCGTAATAACACTAAGAGCATTCAAAAGCAAATGATCTCCTACAAATGGGAAAGTGTAAGTATCAAAATATTCACCTTTAATATAAACATCAGCAGTAGTTTTTTCTTCATCATGATTAATATTTTTAACTATAACATCATTATCACTATTAAATCCATAGAATATAACTTCTTTATCTGTCTTTAGTTTTCTAGTGTTTTCATCATCGCCACACATTATTACTGCCTTTCTTGCTTTATTAATAAATGCGTCGAATGCATCAATAACATCATCTAAATCTTTATAATAGTCTGTGTGATCGAGTTCAACATTAGTGACCACTGCATAATATGGATTGTATGAAAGGAAATGTCTTTTAAATTCACATGCTTCAAGAGCAAAATATTCATTTTTCTTATCAGCAAATCCAGTACCATCACCAATAAGATAATTAATACCTATTGATTTAAAAACAGTACTCATCATAGTAGTAGTTGTAGTCTTACCATGACAACCTGATATTGCAATTAACTTAGTGTTATTTGTAAGTTCCGCAATCATCTCTTGATATGTAAATATTTTAAGTCCAAGTTCATGAGCTCTTTTAACTTCAGGATGATCATTAGTAAATGCATTTCCCTGTACAATAATCATATTCTCTTTAATGTTATCCGGATTAAATGTAGTAAATGGTATACCTTTTTCAATAAGACCTTTTTCTGTAAAGAAATGGTCTGGCTTATCACTACCCATAACATTATAACCAAGACTATGCATTATTTGTGCTAAAGCACTCATTCCACTTCCTTTAATTCCTATAAAATAATAAATCATAAAATCACCTGATATAATTATACTATAAATATCAATCATTTTCGATAAACTTTATATTTTATTGACATATTTTAATAAAAAAACTATAACTTTTAATAGGGGATTTATGAAAAAATTAATATATAATTCAAATTTGTCAAAAGATCAAAAGGTTATGACAAAAAAAGATATTGAAAATTATAATAAAAAATTAAACATATATGAAGAGATTTTTAAGTATTTGGTTTGTCTTTTGGGAATATGTTTCTTAGCTATTATTATAAATAGTAATTTTTTATTACCAGCAATGATTTGCTATATAACAGTTTCTATTCCAATATTTAAAAACTATATTAAAAATAAAATCAAAAGAATTAATAATAAAAAGAAAAAC
>ERZ857629.1523-NODE-1523-length-24965-cov-7.497511_pt1 | contig 24965 bp, 35 predicted proteins | sample MGYA00519700_ERZ857629 | MGnify/ENA primary metagenome ERZ857629 (study PRJEB31778, sample SAMEA3449351) | human gut metagenome | biome: human gut; feature: human-associated habitat; material: faeces | place: United Kingdom | collected 2010/2012 ...
AATAGAACTATGGTAGTATTGCCAACTCCTGCCTCGTTGTTCGCAAAACTTTGATTTTGCGCAATGTTGTGTGTAGTAAAATAAAAGAATATTACTACTCCTCTTTCACATAATCTTCAAAAATAGTACCCTTAAAATAATCATTAATAACAACTAACATTAAATTTATTATCAGTATATCAATATATTTATCTAATATATCCAACTTATCAAAAACAAAATCTCCATCTAAACCACTTATACTATCCAATTTATTTTTTATATTATTAATACGTTTTGAAACTCTACTCATTAAATTACCTCCACTTTACTTTTTGATTTTTCATGAAATATGTAAATATAGTTTTTCTTAATACTTCTGTTGCATCTTTATTTGTAAATTTAATTTTTTGTCCACCTTCAAACAGATTTTTAAGTTTTTCTTTATATCTCCTACTTAAATCATTAATAGGAAAACCGTTTTGCACAGCATAAATAATCGGTAACATTGTTTTATCTTTATAATCACTTAATGAATAAATATAATTATTTAAGTAAATATCAGGAAAATTATCAAGACCCCAATCAAGAAATTTTACCTCACAAACTGGAAAGTCGTCTAATTCTCTACTTATCTCTACCCTACTTAAATCTCCTGTAATATCAAGTTTACTTTCACGTTTCTTGTTATAAATTTTAAGTCTTAAATCGCCTTTACCAATATTATAAGTAATATCGTCTCCACCATTACTAAAAGTGTGAACATGTCTTTTTAAGCCTTTATCGAAAATTAAATCTAAAATATTGCATTTTATATCTACTGCTAAATCATAACTTCTAATAAACCAATCTCCAGAAAGATTTAATATATGCTGAATTAAAATATTATTTTTAAGCTTATTAGGGTTAAATTCTATCGTTAAATTATGTAAGCCAGACTCAACATCTTTTTCATTATTGTGATGAAAACCTAAATAAAAACTTCTCCCCTCTTCTACTTCAATTTGGTAATTATATTTAAACATCATTTTTCTGTCACTTATCCAATATTTTTCAATTGTATTTATATAATAAGTGTTAAGATAAAAATCAAGGTTACTATATACATCATAATCAATAAATGTTTTTAAACGTATCATATCTATGCTATAAGTTAAATTATTGTACGAAGTTTTAGAAATATAATACATTAAAATACCCCTTTTTATATACAAAAAATTGTATATTTTTTTAAATTTTGGCACTTTTTTAGGTAACCAAGGTTAAAACCTTGAAGCTGTAAGAATTAAAGGCAATTTTTCAAAAAATAAAATGTAATATATTACAAGAAAGACTGCTTGTTAGATAGGCAGTCTTTCATAAAAAATTTTATGCCTTATTCTTCACAAACTCATAGATTATCTTATAGACTTCTTCTTTTGCATTTTTCTTTGTATAATCATTAGTAATAAGTATAATTTTTTTCATTTCTAAATTAATAACTTTATTTTCTCTTTTTCTTTCATAATATAATTGATTAATAATATATTCTAAACTATAACCATCTTCATATAATTTTATAATTCTATTTCTATCCATAATAACTACTTCTTCACAATAATTTTTACACCATTTTCTCTATCAACATTTTCTTTAAATCCTGATTTTCTCAAATTTTCTATTACTTTCCAGGTGTTATAACTCTCTCTTAATTCTTTATCATGCACAAAACAATAAATACCTCTTTTTTTCCACTCTACTACATTTCCTTCGCTATCAAGAATTGGTTCTAGTCTCCTGACAACAGTTAAGCACCCGAAGTACGTAGCACACCTACGTACTTCGGTCGCTTGACTTCGAATTGCTTTAGCAAGTAAATAGAAATTTTGAGAGGTACCAAGTATTATACGCCTATTCTTCCTATTCTGGGTAATAACAGACAACATCTCTGGGGGAAAGTTTTTACTATCATTACTACTAAACCAATTTTGAAGCTCGTCCATTGCCACAATAACGCCCTTATAACCGTTTTTATAGTCTATTAACATAGTCCAAGTTTTTAAAGGCTTATTCTCGTCTGTATAAGCTAAATTTGTAGTACATAAAGCATTAGGAAATTCATATTGCATATCTTTCATATAACGTACCATACTTATAGTTTTTCCTGAACCTTGTCTACCTTCAAAAACTATCATGCCTTGATAAGGAAAAAAGTCAGCAGGTCTACTGAATAAGTCCTCAATATATTGTTTTGGCATAAGTATAAATATTTTTTCCAACAAGCTAGGTTTTCTTAATCTTCTTCTATTTCCTTTTGGTACTCTTTTGCCTTTTAAAAGTCCTCTTACATAGTAAAAAGAACAACTTATTAATATTAAAAGAATACAAATAAGGATAAAATATAAAGGGTATTTTAAAAAGTCAACAAATACTTTAATCATAGACCAAAACATACTTAGCATACTCTCCTACCTACTCCTTTCTTAATGGATTTTTCTATAACTTTACTATAATTATCATATAAGGTATTTATATCCTTGTCATTTTCTATAAGTTTAGCTATAACATAAACACTAAAAAATACATTATAAAAACATAAAATTAATATAAATAAAAACATACTAAACACTCGCTTTTTTATTAATAAAATTTTTTAATCGGTCATTTTCTTTTGTTAGTTCTTCTATTTTTCTTTTCTGGCTTGATAAAACAAAAAAATCAAGAACTATAAGTATAACACTTACAACAGTTAAAAAAACATTCATATTTTTACACCTCACTTCACACTTACAATTAATCTAAAAATAGATATTGATATCCTAAATATAAAAATAGCAATAATAATAGCAAAAAGTGGCAACAGATTACTAAATGGCAATATATAAGCTACAACCTGAAGGAACTGAGAAACCACAGGAATTGAAGTGGTAATATCAATAGCTATATTTACAACAGTTAAGGGAGCAAGTAATACATTTAAAAACGCTTGTAAAACAAGTAAAATACCATCAACTATCACTTAATACCACCCCACTTATTATCATTATCAATACTCTGTGCACCTAAACCGTTTACGATATTAGGAGCAGAAACAAATAAACGCCAAATAAATAAAATATATGCAAATCCTGTAATAACTATATCTCCATAAGGCTTAAATGGTGCATACCATGACATATCTATTATAGTTAGTTTTCCATTATAGTATTTACTTTCAATATTAGAGCTCTCCAATACTGGAGAATTTCCTAGATTATTAAGCATATTCTGTATTGCATTTATTCCTTCTTTTATGCTATCTATAAAAGCAAATTTTGATGTTACAGTATCACTAATTGCAGTTAAGCGTTCCTCACTTGGAACAAAAAGACTTTTAAGCAATTCTCCTAACAATTCAAGTAGCTTATAAGCAAAAAAGTCTTCACTAAAAGGGTTTAAATAATTTAAGATACTACCTAGAAAATTAAACACACCCTTTAATATAAAGTTCTCACTTACAGGGTTTAAGTAGTCTAATATATTTTTTAGAAACTCAACCACACCTTTAAGAATAAACTTATCACTAACAGGGTTTAAGTAATCCAGTAAATCTCCAAAGAAACCTAAGATTTTCTTAAAAAACTCAATAATAGATTTAAGCCCTTCGAGAACGCTAGCAAAGAAACCAGAACGCTCAGTATCATTGGAAGTATCGCCAGTATTTCCTTGGTTACCTGTTTCATTTCCTGAGCCCCCACTCTCTGTACCGCCTGAGCTACTATCAGTGGGGTTACGTAAAAAAAATTACTTTTATTAACATCACTATAAACATCTGCATGATAATAAAATATATTATTAAAACTCCATGAAGTACCATCGCCTATATCTTGACTATAAGTCCAACCTGAACCATCATTGTATGCAAGATAATAACTACCTTTTATCTTTAAATCATCATTTTTTTTATAAAAATAACTACCGTCAGTTAAAATTAAAAATCTATAATACTTATTATTATAAGATGTAAAAATATAAGGTTTACTTTTAAGTAGTTCATTATATTCCTCGCTTAAATCTGGAAAAGTCAACGTACTATTACTTTCAAAATACTCAGTATTAGATGTAATAGTAAAAGTGGCCTTAGAAACATTATAAAACGAAGTAATAAAGAATATAGCAAATACTAATAATACAGAAAATAATATCTTTTTTTTCATTTGTTTCTCCTTTCAAAAAAAAATAGGGAGAAATAACACAATATTCTCCCTTGTTAATTTAATACTAAGCACTATGTAAAATGTGTTGAACAAAACCGATACCTTTACGTATTGCAATAAATGATATCATAACTGGAATACATACTGGTAAAAGTGCTGTTATCTCACTTAATACACCTGCTAGTAAATCTTTTGTTACTATGCCAGCTAATACTGATGTAGATGTTGCTGCTGCTCCTTCCATACTATCACACTCCTTTCACTAAAATTGAAAAATCATGTTAAAAAACTTATATATGTATTTTAAAATGATAACTAGAGTAAAAAAAACTAAAAAACAAGTAATTACACTCAAGTCGGTGTGTATAGTATTTATATTAACATTAACTGGTTCTTCTGTTTCCTGTACTTCTTGTGTTTCTTGTACTTGATCTTCCATTGTTATTCTCCTTCTTATTCTTCTACTGTATAATAAACTTCACATGGAATTAGTTTAACTGAATTCTTGTAAAGTTCAACATTAAAATCAATACAAATACTGTCGTAAGTTTTCAAATCTTCGAATTTTTGAGCAAGTACTTTATTAGTTTGTTTAAACTTAAATATTCTTTCCTGAATTTTGCCTTCAACATTTTCATCTACTTTTACCTGGTAAGTAGGGTTAAATGTGATTTTTTGTCCTTGTTGATTTACAAACTCTCCACCGTCTCTTTTTTCAATTTCCTTAAATACGAAATTACCTGAACAAATCATAATTTTACACTCCTTCACACATATTTTTTACTTACAGCATATAGCAGGGTGTGAAGAACGTCTACTATATGTAGTAAGCCTATGATTGCAATACCCTATTTGGGGTACATATATATATTACTCCATTTGGGGTTATTTGTCAACCCCATTTGGGTATTTTATATATAATTAATTATGAGGTGAAGAAAAAATGGACACAAGACTAAGAGATTTAAGAGAAGATAACGATTTAACACAAATAGAATGTGCTAAAATAGCTTTTATTTCTAAAAACACTTACATAAGATACGAAAAAGGAGAAAGAGAAATACCTTTAGATATAGCAAAAATATTTGCAAATTATTACAGAACAAGCATAGATTATATTGCAAAACTAACAAACGAAATAAAACCATATATTAAAAAATAACTACCGACAAGGTAGTTTTTTTTCATGAAATTAATTACTGCAAATCTTCTAAGGGGACTACGCGTCCCCTTCCTGAGACCACTACACCTACAACAAGTAAACTTCGTAACTTGTTGTACGGTTCGCTAGTCTCACTCCCCTTCGCTAGGGTCATTCCTGGGGCATATAGAAGTAAAGGCAAGAAGTTGTTAGCCCCTATATGTCTTCTAATAACAAATGTAACTTATTACAACCTTAACAATAAATTAGTAAAAAAACAAGTAATATATTACTTAAAATCACGGTAATTTTTTAGAATACTGAAAAACTAATGCTATATGTTACATTTTTACATAAAATTAATTTATTAAAAAGTCTTAGAAGTCTTGACACAAGCCACCAGAGGAGTTTGTAGCTATTTTGCCAATTGAAACATAGCTTTGATTTTGTGCAATGTTATATGTGCTTTTATTCTCCTCTCCTTCTTTTTTAATTAAAACAATTTAAAAAAGAGGCTTACTGCTAAACCTCTTTTACTAAATTTAATTTATAAATTTAATCTAATAAATTTATTTATCTATTCCTTTTTTAGGAATAAATTTCTCTGCAAACTTATATCTTTCTCTATTTTTAACATATAAAAATCCTATTATGCTAAAAGTTACTGCTCCCAAGAAATTGACAAACAAGTCTTTTATTGTATCTATTAATCCAATGTCTAAATAACCATTTTCTATTATTGTAATAGTACCATCTTTTGAATAAATTTCTGTCTTTTCAATGTTTTTTACTTTAATTGGTATATTTGCATTATTTTTATTTATTAAAACTGATGAGATTTCTGTAACTATTCTATCTTTTTGCATATCAGTTTTAGCAATATTATCTGCTGAAAATTCGAAAAATTCCCATAATATACCTACTGTCATAGAAAAACAAAATGCAACTATAGCTATATATAAAGGTGATAAATTAAAACTATTGCTATTTTGATTTAATAAATCAACTAATGAAAACCCTATACCAGCACATATAAATCCATTTAATGTGTGTAGTATTGTATCCCAAAATGGAATAATACCATAAAAATTATTTATCTCCCCTAATATTGCAGTTGAATATATAAAAATATATATAATGCCTTCTAATAGGCTTGGAATGCCTATTTTAAACTTTTCAGAAATTATTGTTGGTATTGTAAATAATATTAATGCTAAAATACACATTAAAACGTTCGATATGTTACCACATACTATTTGAAATATCATACTTAAAATAACAAATAGCCTTAATATTAAGTAAATTGCAATTGATTTTTTATTTGTTTCTTTATATTTTTTTCTCATTATTTTTGAAAATTTTTTCATATAAAATCCTCTTATTTAATTAATTTAAATAAACCATCTTGCGATCTAAGAATTTTTAAGAAAGATATTTACTCTTTCTAAAAATTCTGCATTATTTTTTGTTGTAACAATTTGTTCCATAATTTGTTCTGTCATTTCTTGAGTGTTCATATTTGACATTGCTTTTCTAAGTGCAAAGATTGTATCTAATTCCTCTTTTGAAAGTAGTAATTCTTCTTTTCTTGTTCCAGATTTATTTATATCAATTGCAGGGAATATACGTTTTTCTGATAGAGCTCTATCTAAGTGTACTTCCATATTTCCTGTTCCTTTGAATTCTTCAAATATAACGTCATCCATTCTGCTTCCTGTTTCAACTAATGCTGTTGCAAGTATTGTTAAACTTCCAGCATCTTCAGTGTTTCTTGCTGCACCGAAAAATCTTTTTGGTTTATGTAGTGCTGCTGGGTCTAAACCACCTGATAGTGTTCTTCCTGATGCAGGAACGACTAAGTTGTAGGCTCTTGCAAGTCTTGTAATACTGTCTAGTAATATTACAACATCCTTATGTTGCTCTACAAGTCTTTTTCCTCTTTCTAGTACCATTTCTGCAACTTTAACGTGATGTTCTGGTAATTCATCAAAAGTTGAGTAAATTACATCACCTTTTATAGAACGTTTCATGTCTGTTACTTCTTCTGGCCTTTCATCTATTAATAATACTATTAACTCCAAATCTGGGTTATTAGCTGTAATGCTGTTTGCAATCTTCTTTAGAATCGTTGTCTTTCCAGCTTTTGGTGGAGCAACAATCATACCTCTTTGTCCTTTTCCAATAGGACATAATAAGTCCATTATTCTCATTGTGTATTCATTTTGAGATGTTTCTAATTTAATTCTTTCTTGAGGATAAATTGGTGTTAAATCGTCGAAAGAACGTCTTTTCATTGCGTTTTCTGGGTGTTCTCCATTAACTGCTCCTACAAATATTAATGCTGGGAATTTTTCACCTTCTTTTGGTGTTCTTTTTATACCACGTACAATGTCTCCAGTATCAAGTCTAAATCTTTTAATTTGTATTGGAGATACATAAACATCCTTTGGTGTAGGTAAATAGTTTTCTCCTCTTAAAAATCCATATCCATCAGGCAAAACCTCTAGAATTCCTTCTACAACCTCGTCCCCTTCACTTGTAAGTTTGTATCCTTCCTTTGTAATTACTTCTTTAAATTCTTTCTTTTCTTCTTCTGGTTCTTCTGGTACTTTATCTACATTTTCCTCTTTTAAAATTGAAATAAGTTCATCTTTCTTAAATTTTGTTGCAGATTTAATTCCTGCATCTTTTGCTTTTTCTCTTAATTCAGTAAGAGATAATTCCTCTAAATCCATTTTACATATCCTCCTTTATATTCTATTAATTATCTATTGTGGATTTTTATTTTAGAAATAAACTTTTTAGAAACAATTTGTAAGTTATGCATAAAGGTAGGCTAAAATGCCTACCTTATTATTTACTAGTATCTATATAAACTCTTTCATTAGGCAAGTACATATCTAGTTTTTCTCTAGCTGCTTCTTCAACATATTCTTCAGAATTTATATTTCCTTTCTTTTTATATAAAGAATCTTTATATGCTAGCTTTGAAGATATTTGTTCTGAGTAATATTCTTGAGCATTTTTATATGAGTTAATTGTTTTTTGTTGGTTTGCAAATACGCAAATTGCATATATTGCAAGAGCTATAAAAAATAGCTTTTTATATAATTTTTTAATTTTCATTAGTATCTCCCAATATATTGTTTCTTTAAATATACTACATCTATAATATTATTCTACAAATTTATGCAAATTCCTTCTTGTTTATGTTTTTTCTTTTCTTAATTTTTATTTTTTGTGTTTTATTTTTAAAAATTGACAAAATCTTTGTAAATAAGTATTTAAACCATTTTAATATCTTCTTTAATGGTTTCCAAATTATTATGTTTAAGATTTTAATTATAAATTTTATTGGTATTATTATTAAGATTATAAATATCTTCTTTATTAAGTTTATAATATAGACTGATATGTTTATAAAAAACTTACTAAATATAAGCATATAAATTGCTGCTCCAAGAATTACTCCTAAGAATATGTATATTCGTAATTCTCCATTGTTAAATTTGAAAATTGAATATAATAGTAATAGTCCAGTTATTATCCAAAATATAAAGTCTTCAAGATATGTAATAAAATCTGGCGTTTTAAAGCTTTTTCTGAATATTCTAAAAATATCAAATAATAAGCCAATTAAAAAACCATTTAAAATGAAAACTATAAAGGCATATGCTTGATTTTGCATCTTTTTGCCTCCATTTATTTAAATATTTTTCCAAAAATATTGCTTCCAGATTTCTTATCTAGATTCTTTTCAGAATATGATAAATTAAAAATTGTACCTTCTACAATTACCTCTGTTGTATCCAAACTTAATTTATTTATTCTTAAATTTTCTCCTTTTACTGTTAATAACCCCAATTCTGTTTCTACTATTACAATTTGGTCGTCGAAACTTAGAACATCCAAAACTCCGGAAATAGTTAATTTCTCTCGATTTTCCAATATTACATTTTGTATGGTATTGCTTGTCATCTGTTTTCTTTCATCTATAGTCATATTAGCACTCTCCCTTCCCTACTCTTTCATATTAATTATATATATTCTGTGTTTATGATTTTATGACTAGTTTATATGTTCTTTACACAACATTTTAAGATTAACTGTGATAAATAAACTTCTATTAAGCTAGAAAGTATTAATACTACTAAAATAAAAATGGAAAAGCCGGTATGCCTCAATATTTCAAGCTTTATGTTCTCTTTTCTTCTATCCTGCATGATTGATTTATATACCTTCATTCCACTTACGGCTAGTGCAATTGTGCATGGTATAACAATTATATTTTTAAGTAGCATTGTAGAAACTAGCATTGCAATGGTTTTGCCATTATTTAATACATGAAAAATTGCTGAAATTGTATAGCTAAGGCAAAAGCCTTTAAATGCCACAATAATATACACAAGCAAAAGTCCTATAACTGTTGACCCCATAAGCCATAGAAGTATAACAAATGTAAGGTTTTCCTTTATTGTTTCTTTTATGAAAAGCAGTTGGTTTATATCTTGACTTTCTTTTAAATTTTCTATTGATGTATTTATGTAATTGCCAATTTCATTATTTTGTGTGTCATTTAAATTATTTATAAAGATTACTCCAAATAGAATTCCTATTATAAATATTATACTTGCTATAGCGTATTCTCTTAAATTGTTTTCTATATGCGTCTTTATAATACTATTTCTTCTTTTCATACTTTCCCCCACTCTTTTTTAATATTATGTACAAGTTTGGAAAATATGAATTATAAAAAATAGAAAGCCATAATATATGACTTTCTATTTGAAATGCAATTGAAATTACTTGTTCAGCAGAGCCAGAACAAAGTGTTCGACCAAGCTTCTGCCACTTACGTAGCTATCCATAAAAATGGACAGGTAATCTTCTTCTTCCTGAATGCTTTTGATGTGGGGGTTGTTTTTCAGGTCAATTCTGCAAAAGACCTCTGGAGCTTTTCTATATGCTCTTACCTCATATTCATTCTTGGAATCTTCGACTTTTTCCATGAACAGCTTGAGTTCCACTCCCTGTGGACCGAGAACGGACATCGTTGTACCGTCTTCGATGTAGCTTTCCGGGAAGTTTCTTACCATCTCGTAATGGCAATACATCTTGTTGTTCAATCGCATAAATTTTCCTCCTCAAAATATTCATTTTATCAACTGCCTATATATTAACCTGTAAAACAGGACTATAAAAATTTACGTAAACTATTATACCACATCCACCTGAAATATTCAACATTTTTCTACATAATAGATAAAATGAACCATACTATAAAATATGGTTCATTTTTGGGTATTCGCTAGGAAACTTTATTGCCAATGAAGAAAATTCTAGGTGTTTTGGTGTCTGTTCCTGTATTTAAAGGATAGATTTCGATGTTAGCAAGTTTACCACTTGCCTCCAACTGCCAGGCAATTTTATGAATGTCAACGGAGTTTGTGACTTCGATAATTGCCAATTCGTCTGCTTTCATAGGTGTCTTGCTGAAAAAGAAAATAATTTCTCTTACAGCCTCCTCAACAGTTTTCGTCCGGTTTACAACCCGTTCCAGTTCTTTTTCCATTTCGTCCTTGCGATACTTCATTTTGTTTTCCTCCTAAAATAATAGTTTTTCAATGGTTGCATCCTTTTTTGCAAAACGGAGTTAATAACGTTTGTACACTATTATTATACTATATTTTAGAGTAAAATTCAAATTATGTTAATTTAAGTAAAAGAAAACTCTTACCTATTGGTAAGAGAAAGATATATCTTTTTTATTTGGCAATTAGCTTACCTTCACAATGTAAACACTGTTTCTGGTATACACCTGGTAGATGTTGTTGCCAAGATAGCGAACATCTTCTACGGCACTGGTAGAACAGTCGTAAATTTCTGGCTGCCCGTTAATGATTTCAACCTTGGTGCATTGGAACTTTTCTCCCTCGACAGGAGCTTTATGTGCAAAAGCCATAAAAGCGTTCCTTTCAGATTTTATCTCATTGAACCAACAAGAGTTGAAAGCACCTTTCACTCCTTTCAGAGTGTAATCGGTTTGCCAGCCACGATCTTTTTCAGCAATGACCTCATACACCTTGCCAACAGATAATACTGCTGGGTTAGTGCAGTCAAGGTAGCTGAAAATTCCACCATTGTAACGTACCATTTTTGCCATGTTTTTTTCCTCCTTGGGTAATTATACCCTTTCAAATGATGTTTGTTCCTACTGATGCAACGGAGTTATAAAATGTTACATCACTTATATTATACCATTTATACGAAAAATTGTCAAAAAAGAATTTATTATATTTTCAATTGAATCTAAAAATTCTTTCTAATTTTATCTTCTATCTTTTTGTATTATCAAATTTTAATTTAATTTGCAATTTTATGTAAAGTGTGCTATTATTAATTTTGCAAAATATTTTTAGTATCTTCAAAATAAATTTGAAGATACAGTCCCCTGATTAATTAAAAGGAGGAAAAATCTATGAAAAAGCAAGTACACTATTCTGAACTGGAGGATATGCAAAAGTATATTAAAGGTTTTAACTCTGATGATTATGAACGTTCAATTGGCTGCACAGACTCTTCTGTTACGGCTTTTGCAAGAAATTACTATGATAAGCATTTACCAGTAGATCTTACAGCTTGGGTACGGGTAAATAGACCTGATGAAAAGTTAATTTATGGCAAGTTTCTTGGAGACCAAGTTTGTTTTGTTCGTGACACCCTTTGCTTCTTGTTGTTTCCAACATATGAAGAATGGAAAGATAACCAGCCTTTGGTAATTTCAACTCACTATTCAAAATCAGTTAAATTACCAATATTTCAAATTAATCTCAAAAAATTTGGAATAGAGCTTGTTCTTCGTTACAATTTTTATGACTGGAAAATTTCGGTAAAATCTGAGAAGCCTCTTGACTTTGATTACATGGATCTTTTTGATTCAAAAAAAGTAATTCCTTCTATTTATTGTGAAGGATTTCCTAAGGATAAAGTTTATGGAAGTTATGAGCAAAATCCTTCACAGTTCACTATTGAAATTTGTTCTCATTACAATGTGTATACTTTCATTTTCTTACTCAAAAATTACTTGGGTATAAATTAAAGTGTATTTGTTCTACCACGGTTATTGTAAATCAATAGCCGTGGTTTTTATATTGCAACAAAAAAGACTTAAAGAAAAACTTTAAGTCTTATCTGGTGCGGATGAAGGGACTTGAACCCCCACACCGAAGTACTGGTTCCTAAGACCAGCGCGTCTGCCAATTCCGCCACATCCGCATATTTAATTGACAATGTATATATTAACATTTTTTTTATACTTTGTCAAGTAAATTTTAAAAATTTTCGCAAAATTCCGCTTCTTGGTCTTATTAATTCTTATCCTCCTCTATTTTCATTGGGTTTACATGTATTACAGTTAAATATATTTCATCTAATTTATCTATCTCTTTCTCTAGTTTATTTGCAATTTCATGGCTCTCAAATGTAGACATATTGCCATCTACGTATATAGTAAAGGAAATCTGGTATCTATACCCAACTGGTGTTGCATTAAAGTGCTCTACTCTCTTTATTTCTTGATGTTTCTTAATTATCTCCATTACTTTTTCTTTGCTTGCAATACTAATAGATTTATCCATTAATACATTAAAGCTCTTCTCAAATATTTTTATACCTGTCCAGAATATCCATAAAGATATTCCTAAACCGACAGCCCCATCAAACCATGTAATACCTATTAAGCCTAATAATGATGCAATAAGGTTAAATGTTGTAACAACACAATCATTTATATGGTCTTTTGCATTTGCCTCTAATAGAATGTTGTTGTATTTCTTAGCCATTGAATGTGTGTATATGTATAGCATAGCTTTTACTAAAATTGTTGTAAGACACACTACTACAAGCCACCATGAAAATGTATAGCCGTTTTGGGCTATTAAGGCCTTTATAGAGCTTTTTAATAGTGTAATTGATACAAGCATCATTGATATACTTACAAGCATTGAAAAGATGTATTCTGCCTTTCCATGTCCTAAATTATGGTCGTCATCTTTGGGTTTACTTGCAATCTTGTTTCCTATATATGTCATAAGTGATGAAAAGATATCTCCAGCACTATTCATGCTATCTGCTATCATAGCTTGGCTTCTTGTTATTACACCTACTATAGCTTTTATAATTAATAGAAAGATATTTCCTATTATACCTAAAACACTTGCTTTTTGAGTTGTTTTAAATCTATCTTCCATTATTCTCTCTCCTTTAACTAGCATTTAATCTTTCTAGTTTTTCATACTCATAATCATTTAATAAACCTGTATAAATGACTTTTGCATTTTTAAGCATTTCGAAATTCTCTGGCCTTGGCATTTCTGGTAAACGTATATTAACATTAGCATTATTAAGCACATATTTTATAAATTCTGCACAGTAAAAGTAATTCTTTCTATGTATCCTTTTATTGAATAGAATATACAAAAGTCCTAAGGTATTGAATTTATAAATTGTTCTATTTTTTTTGAACTTTAATATCTCTTGTTCAAGCTTTTCATATTGGTAGTTGGTTATTTCTATATAACATATCATTGCTTTTGTATTTTTGAAACGTTTAAAGGATCCTTCATTTTGCTTTTCATGTACAAAACCGCCAACAAAACAATTGTATGGATGTAATCTACTAAAAGAGTACATTTTTGTTAAGTTTTCATCTAATGATATAGATACATGTGTATATAATCTTTTAGTTTTAAATTGAATTATCTTCCCTAAAATTGTACCAGAATATGTTAATACAAAATATATTCTCTTCATTCCCATTCCTTCCTTTAGATTAATAGATCTATAATTATTCCTGCAGTTACACCAACTAGATAAAGTATTCCTAGAATTTTGAAATTGTCCTTTTTATCTTTATTAACTTTAAACAATATTAAAACTCCTATACCAGAGTTTACAAGTAGGCCTGCTATCATAGGCCCAAGTGTAATTATCTTTTCTAGGTATAATTCGGTTAGTATAATTGAACTTGCACAGTTTGGTATTACACCAACTAAAGCAGCAAGTAATGTTCCTACCACAGGTACATTTACTGCAAGACTTGCTATCTTTTCCTCGCCTATTGCAAATATTATAGAATTTATTACTAAACTTATTATAAAAATATATGCAAAGATTTGTAGTGTATGATTAATTGAAGATTTTATAACTCCTTCTTCATCACAGTTGCAATTCTCATTTTCACATATAGAGTGAATTGAATTTTTGTTTTCTTTATGATTTTTACTTAGTAAATCTATTGTTATTCCTATTCCTATTCCTATTGCTATTTTTATTATTAATATTTTTATTATTAAAAATACATCTGCACCTTCAGATATTAATATTGGTAGCATTTCATCAGATGTTGATAAAAATATTGCAATTAATGTTCCTCTTGTTATTATTTTTGCTGCATAAAAATTAGCAGCAACTGCTGAAAAGCCACATTGTGGGACTACTCCTAGAAGTGCTCCAAGAAGCGGTCCAAACTTTCCAGATTTTTTTATAAGTTTTTCTGTTTTTTCTCCAGCACTATGTTCAATTAATTCCATTATTAAATATGTTATAAATAAAAACGGAATTAACTTTATACTATCAACTATTGTATCTTGCAAAACTCCAAACATTTTTCCCTCCATTTTACGTTGCTATTATATTATTTTAGCACATTTTAAGCAAAAATACTATTAAAATGTGCTAATTTGTCTATTATTTTATATATTTTACTTCAAATGAAGTGCCTTCACCGTACTTTGTTTCAACCTTTATATATCCATTGCTTTGTTCGATTATTGCTTTTGCAAGTGGCAAGCCTATTCCAATGCTATTTTCACTACTATTTTTCGTTTTATAAAATCTTTGAAATATATGTTTTAAGTCTTCTTTATCAATTCCGCTTCCTTCATCTTTAATAATTATCTTCAGAAATAGGTTTGTGTTTTCAACCGTTATATATATTCTAGAATTATGTTTGCTATGTTCTATTGCATTTTTCAAAATGTTTGTTAAAGCTTCTTGTTGCCACTTATAATCTGCAATAAATGTAGCTTTCTCATCAACAGTAGTTATTATCTCTATATTCTTCAATTCGATTAAAATAGCCAAATTTGAGACTATATTATCAATTAGATTCTTTGCATTAATCTCATTGTTTTCCATTTTAATTGTTCCTGCATCAAATTTTGCAATCTTTAAAAGCGATACTACAAGAGAACTTATCCAATCTATTTGTTTACTAATATCAGCTAAAAAATCATCTCTTACAGCCTTTTCCATATCTGGATTATCTTGAATATTATCAAGCATTATTCTAATTGATGTAAGTGGAGTTTTTAATTGATGGGAAATATCAGTTATTGCTGTACTTAAATTTTCTTTTTCTTTCTCGCTTATTTCTGCTGTTTCTTTTAAAAGAACAGTTGTTTTGTATAGTTCATTTCTAAGTTTTGAAAGTTCTCCATTATCATTTTCTTCTATTTTTAAAATGTAGTTTTTGTTGTTAATTTGCTTTATATATTCGTTTATTTCGGCTATTTTCTTTTCTTGGGTTATAACATAAATTAGATATATTCCAAGAGATACTGTTCCAAAAATTATAACAAGTGCAATGTTTTGCTTTTTGTTTGTTTCAATTTGTTCACCTAATGTTTTTATGTATGAAATATCTGGAGTATAACCATATTTCTCCAAAACACTACTTTCAGGTGTTTCATTATTCTTTAAAATCTCCAAAAGCTCTTCTTCAGTAATATCAGGATATTTTTCAATTACCTCACTTATTATATTATCTATTTTTGCATTTACAATTTTTAAGTATTTTCTGTATTGAATGTTGTTTATAACCCCAAATATACCTGTTGATAGCATTATTACAATTATTCCTAATATTATTGTTTTTCTGGAATTTCTATTTTTAAATATATTCACTTAATCTTTGCCTCCTGGTATTTGATATCCTATTCCTTTTATTGTTTTTATACAATCCGCTTCTCCAAGTTTATTTCTTATTCTTTTAATATATACAGTAAGAGTATTATCATTTACAAAATTTCCAGCAACATCCCATATCTTTTCTAGAATTTGCTCACGAGTTATGGTTTTACCAATGTTCATAAATAGCAAAGCTAAAATCTTATACTCTAATGCTGTTAGACCAATGTCTTTGCCATCTACCAAAACAGTCTTTTCATCTAGGTTTATTTGAATGTTATTATATGTAATCTTATTACTTTCTGTATTAAATCTTCTAAGCACATTGTTTATTCTGGATAATAATTCTCTATTTCTAAAAGGCTTAATAATATAATCCTCTGCTCCCATATCTAGCCCTTTTACAACATCTTGTTCCTCCTCTCTTGCAGTTAAGAAAATTATAGGAGTATTCGTATATTTTTTTATATATTCACACATCTCGTACCCACTACCATCCGGCAAAGTAATATCCAACACAGCCAAATCTATATCTTGCTTTCCTATAATATTCATAGTTTCTTCAATGTTTTTGCAAGCTATAACATGAAACTGTTCTTGCTCTAATAAATATTTCAAACCCTTAATTATGGCTTCGTTATCTTCTACAATTAAAATTGATTTCATAAATTACCTCTTTTAAAAAATATTATAGCATATTTTAGTAGAATAGTATAGGGCAAGCTAGTTGCCTGCCCTTAATGGTTATATATTGTCTTTCCTTATTGTTTCTATAATATTTTGCTTATTTATTTTATCTAGCGAATATTTCATTGTTATTCCAACTATTATAAATACAAATACTATTGATATTATTATTGCTGGGTATGGAATCATGTATCCTACATCTACTCCTTGTGCAAATGCTTTATATACTCCATAAGAACCTAGTATTCCTAGTGGTATGCCTATTAGTAGTGATTTTGCTCCATACATTATGCTTTCTAGCCTTATCATTTTGTTAAATTCTTTTTTAGACATTCCTATTGATTTTAACATCGCAAATTCTTTGCTACGAAGTATCATATTTGTAGTTATAGTATTAAATATGTTTGTTACTCCTATTAGTGTTATTACTGATATGAAGCCATATAGAAAGATTTTTACTACTAAAACCATTCTTCTTTGTTGGTCCACATAATTATCATAGTTGAATACTGTAAGCCCTGTATATTTTGTATTTGTTTTTATTAGATCGTTTAATGTATTTTCTAATTCTTGTGAGTTGCTTGAATTAATTAGTAAACTTCCTATTTCATATAAAGAACTATCATTTATATCTTCTCCAAGTACTTCTTTTACAAAGTCTTCTGAAACTATAATTACACCATTATTATAATACGTAGCTTCTTGCCCCATTGGTTTACTATCATCTGCAGTACATTTAGATATTGTAATATTATATGTTTTGTCTACTCTTCCTACTTCAATCTTATCATTTGGTTTTATTTTGTATAGTCTATCTATTGTTTTGCTTCCATCATCATTATATCTAATAGCATCATCTTGTAAAAGAGCCACTGTTTTGTAGTCTTCTGGGTTTAAACCAAGTTCTTTTATATATTTTTTAAAATACTCATTGTTATATGCAGTTAAGGATATCATACTATTTCCCACATAACGCATTGTTTCTTTACCGAATTCACTTGCATATTTCATATTATCAAAGTCTAAACTTGTGTGGTAATAATAGCTATATTCCTTTATATTGTCTAATTTTGCAAGCTCTTCATATATTTCTTTTGTTCCATTGTCTACATACATCTTGAATTTAAAGTCCTTGTAATAAAGTCCTGATACTTTTGTGCCTAGGTTTAATATGCTAGATAGTGATATAAATATGAAGATACTTACTACTAATGATATTACGGTCGTTCTATATTTCTTTTTGCTTCTCTTTAAGTTTTTACTTGCAATTACTCCACCTATTCCAAAAATCTTTTTTGTAAGGCGTGATGTTCTTAGTTTCTTAGCTTTTATTTTTATATCTTTGTTTCCTCTTATAGACTCAATTGGCGAAATTTTTGATGCTCTAATTGCTGGTATTAGGCAAGATAGGTATATTGTAATTAAGGAAATTACAATTGTACATACTATTGCAAGTGGGTTTATGCTGTATATAAAGCTTAAATTATTTAGCATATCTACTAGTAAATAGTTTACTACTTGTAATAAAATCATTATTGCAACTATTCCTAAGATTATTCCTAAGGGTATTGCAATTAAGCCAATTATCATTCCTTCAAATATTACATTTCTTTTAATTTGCTTTGATGTTGCACCAATACTTGCAAGCATTCCATATTGTCTGTTTTTCTCTGCTACTGATATACTGAAGCTGTTTCTTATTACAAACACACTACTTACTACGATTATAGCTATAATTACACCTGCTATTGTGTATAACACATTCATCATGTTTTCACTCATAACGCCTTCAAATCTTAAAAGTTCTGTGTTTATATCTATCTCATTTAAAGACATTATTCCAAATGTTTTACATATATCTTTTGCAATTTCTTCATATTCTTTTGGATTTTTGTATAATACTGAGATATCTATTTTTTCTGGAATTTTATCCATGTGTGTTATAACTGTATATCCTGGTGATGAAAAGTCTTCTCTTGATAATCTTTGCATTATTCCTACAATTTTATATGTTTTTTTAGTTGTATTTTCAATATGTTCAGTTTCTTCAACTTCTTCTGTTTCCTTTTCTTCTAAGTCTGTTTCATCATCATAAACTATTAGAGTGTTTCCATTAAGCAATGGGTTATTTTCATTTAGTTCTTCACCATCTGATGATACTCTTTTTCCAACATCTAAAGTTATTTCATCTCCCACTTTTAAAATTACTCTACCATTTGTTATAATATGCTCTGAAATTACTATTTCATTTGAATTCTCTGGAAGTCTACCTTCTGTAAGGTTTACACCCAAGTTCTTTAATGCCTTGTTATCATATTCTAAAATATGTACATAAGGCTTATAATCGTTTGTTGAACCATTTAGATTTGCCCAGCCGACATCTCCTACTAAATAATAATCTTTAACTTTTTGATTTTCACTTACATATTTTAACTTCTCTACTGGAATATCATGAAAAGCTACATGATAGTTTCCATCTTGAACTTTTATCCAATTTATAAGTGATGCTTTAAAACTAGAAACTAGACCTGCAACCCCACAAATAAGGGCAGTTGAAAGCATAATACCAATTATAGTAACAATGGTTCTTTTCTTGTTTAGCTTCAAATTCTTAACTGTAAATTTATTTAAAATACTCATTTCTAATTCCTTTCATCTTTTATAATTTTTCCATCTTCTATTGTGATTACTCTTTCTGCCTCTTTTGCAATTTCTAAGTCATGTGTGATTATTATTACTGTTTGATTAAACTTTTTGTTTGAAAGTTTAAGAAGTGATATAATCTCTTCACTTGCCTTTGAATCTAGGTTTCCTGTAGGTTCATCTGCAAGCATTATACTTGGGTTATTAATCATTGCTCTACCTATTGAAACTCTTTGTTGTTGACCACCTGATAATTGGTTTGGTAAGTGTGTTTTTCTGTTTTCTAGTCCTAGTGTTTTTAGTAAATCTTGTAACCTTTGCTTATCAACTGTTGTACCATCTAAATCACATGGTAAAGTGATGTTTTCTTCTACATTTAATATTGGTATTAGGTTATAGAATTGATAAATTAGGCCTATTTGTCTTCTTCTAAATATTGCTAGTTTATCGTTATTTAAAGAATATATGTCTTTTCCATCTATATAAACTTTACCAGATGTTGGTCTATCTACACCTCCTATTAAGTGTAATAAAGTTGATTTTCCACTTCCACTTGCTCCTACTATTGCAACAAATTCTCCCTTGTTTACAGTAAATGAAACATTATCAACTGCATTGATTTTTGTTTCTCCTTTACCATAGGTTTTAACTAAATTTTCAACCTTTAAAATTTCCATAATTTAAAAACTCCTCTCTTTTTATTAAAATTATTTTATCATTTGAAAATGACTTTAAAATGACTTTTATAAATTTTCGCTTAAAATTTCATCAGCTTTTCCTTCACTTAGTTTTCCATATTTTATCATCTTATCAATTACTTGTTTTTGGCGTTCTCTTGCAAGTTTTGGACTAACTTTTGGATTATATACAGATGGTGCATTTGGTATTCCTGCAAGCATTATGCTTTCTCCTTCTGTTAGGTCTTGTGGTTCTTTATCAAAATATCCTAGAGAAGCGGATTTTATATCGTAATAGCCTGAACCATAATAAATATAGTTTACATATAGTTCTAAAATTTCTTCTTTGTTGTAATTGCTTTCTATTTTCTTTGCCATAAATGCTTCTGCAATTTTTCTTGTTAGTGTTTTATCTTGTGTGAAATACATGTTTTTTGCAAGTTGTTGTGTTATTGTACTACCACCTTCAATTAATTCTCTTGCCCTGATATCATTTAAAAGAGCTCTTCCTATTGCAATAATGTCTATACCTTTGTGATCATAATATCTGTGGTCCTCAACAGCAATTACAGCATCTTTATAAATATCTGGAATATTTGATATTTTAGTATAACTCTTTTGGCTCCTAATCTCTTGAACCATTTCTTCTAATGGCTTATCATCTAATGCATTCTTATACATTTTATATCCTTGACCTATATAAATTGCCAAAATACTTAATATAATTAATATTAGTACTAATAATATCTTTTTAAATTTCTTCATTTTTTACCACCTTTATTTTTTCCATATTATTTTATCATAAATATATTAACATTTCAAAGTGACTTTAAAATGACAAAAAAATAACTACCCCAATATTAAACAGTCTAAATTTAATATTAGGGATAGTAGATTATTTTATTTGGTTTCCACCTATTATTTCTCCTGTAGTAGCATCAACATAGTAGTATTCAACAAATTCATTTTGTTTATCAACTACTTTAACATTCCAAACATTTCTTACAATATTACTTATTCTATATTCGCCATCTTGCAATGAATTTTCCTTTTGGTATATTATTGTATTCATTTGTCTTATATCCTTCTTTGCTGAAATTTCTTTTATATTATTTTCACCATATTTGTTTTCTACAATATTAATTGCTATTTCTTCTGTTATTTCAAATGGGTTATTTTCAAAGTCATAATCAAAAATATTTAACATAATTAACTCTTTTGTTTCTGTAAAGAAAGTAATTCTTATGGATTGATAATCGTTAAAGATTCCATTATATTTTACTGAAAAATATGCCTCCCACTTTCCTTGTCCAATTCTTTTTATTTCAACAAGTTCATATTTTTTTTCATATTCTAAATCTTTATATATTTCTTTTGCAACCGCTATGGCTTCTTCCTTACTTTTTATATAATTTCTTGTTTGGTTTAATAATTCATTATTAGTAAAACTATATATTTCTCCATTTTGAGCATTTATTCTAATTTCTAAATTATTATCAGTCTCTATCACCCATTCAATTTTATTTGTGGAAGGTTCTTTGTTTAAATAACTCGTTGTAACTTCTCCTATTTTGTTATTTAGTTTTCTTAAATTACTAATGCCAATTTCTTTCGCTTCTTCTTCAGTAATTACCATTTTCTTATCATCTTCTGTAACAGTCTTTTCATAATTATAAAAATACCTTTCAGGTTCTTTCCATATTGTTTTAATATATTGCGAAGTCGCATAGACAACACCTGAAATTAATAGACTTACCAAAATAAACGTTGCCACATAGTTCAACCCATATTTTCTTATTTCTAGTCTAGTACTATATTGTGGTTTATTATAAAATTTATCGTTCTTTACATTTTTATAGTAATTATATTTTTTATAAACTTCATTTCTAAATTCTTTATTATCCATTCTCGACTTCCTCCTTTCCTATAATTTCTTTTATGTTCTTTCTTGCTCTGTAAATTATCATTTTTGTCTGTGGAATAGTTTTTCCTAATATTTTTGCTATTTCACTATATGACATTTCCTCAATATCCGATAAGTAAATTGCACGTTGTTGTTTGAAATTTAATTGTTTAATTGCGCTATGTACTAAATCACTTTTTTCTTTAGAAAAAATTTCTTCTTCCATTACATTTATGTAATTTTCCCCATTTTCATAGCATTTATTTTCCTCAAAATAAACTATTCTCTTTTCTCTTTTTAAATAGTTTAATGCTCTAGACCTTGCAATAGTATATAAATATGTTTTCATGCTATATTTGAAATCATATTCTTTCTTGTTAATCAAAATGTATACAAAAACGTCTTGGCTCAAATCTTCAGCTATATCCACGTTTTTTACATAATTGTTTATAAAACAAATAACATGCTTTCTATATTTATCCATTAATGTATCAAATGCTCCTTGATTTCCTAATAAAAAATCTTTATATAGTTTCACATCATCTTCCATTTTAAACTCCCCCTTCTTATTATACTACAAACAAACAATTGAAAAGTAACGTTTTGAGTTGAATTTAAACATTTTTTTACATATATCGTTACTTTTTTTATTTTTGTTTGTAATAATTATAGGTAATTTAAATTAAAATAAAAGAAAGGAGGGTAGTTTTTTATTTAAAAGAAGGAGGTTTATAAATGAATAAAAGAAAGCTTTTATTAAGCTTTACTAGTGTTTTCATAATTATTTCATTAATATCTGTAATTTATGCATTTTCCGGTACAAAAAAACAAAATATTATATGTTCAGAAAAATTAAACAATTCTAATAAGTTGTACATATGTATATCAAATAGCAATAAAAAAGTAAATAATACCTTATCAAAAGATATTACAGCAGCTGTAGAAAAATATATCCCGACCCTTGTCTCTAGTAATGAAGTAAAAAATCATTCAACTAAACAAATTATATCTAATAAAATAAATATTCTTCATGATAACACAATAAATCAAGATTATTATGACATAATAACTGAAAATTATTCAATATCCATATCTAAAGATTTAAAACTACGATCATTTTCAGATAACACATTTAATTTTAATTTACCTACTACGGCTAGCAAAATTGAAGCCGAAAACTTTATTATGAAGTTTTATGATAATTTAAATGTTTCACATGATTATGAACTTGCTTATATGGAAATTGCTGATGAAGGTATATGGGAAGCAGATTTTGCAAAAAAAATTGACGGTATATATAATTATTATGACTCAATAAAAATCTTTTTCTCTCCAGAACAAGAAAAAATTGCAGCATTAAGAATTCATTCTTCAGAATATTCAATACCTGAAAGCTCTTTACAAACTATTCAAACATCCAGTCTTACAATAGAAGAAGCTAAAAGAATTGTAAAACAAAATTTCAGTAATATTTCTGATGAAGACATTTTAAATGTAGAATTAGTATTTACTAAGCCAAATAATTTTTTCACTAAAGAAAGTGGTTCAGATATTGTTTATGAAAATATTGTAACTAAAGCTTGGAAAATATCAGTAAATAAAGATTCAAAGACAGGTTATATTTTTATTGATTGTTTAACAGGTAATATTGTAGGAGGTGACCAAATAAAATGACAAATAAACTAAAATATTATAAATTAATGATATTATTAATTATTGTATTTACAATTTTAATATCACTGCCACATTCTAATGCTAGAGATAATGCTAGAGTATATACTACACACTATTTTTATACTCAAGCAAGTGACAGACAACATGCATTAAATGGTTTTTCTAAATTATCATATAATGTTTCGGCTCAGAATAACCCTTCAAGAGCAAATATATTGAATTGGACTAACTCTGGGGGCTCAAGTTACAATTATTACAATTATGCTTTTTATATTTCCACTCATGGACCAAGTGATGAACTTGCAGAAACTGGAGTTACCTATTTTTTAGATGACAATGGAGTTAGAGTTGAACCAGGTGATATTATTGGTGCTTGGCATTTTGTTTATATAGATGCTTGCAATAGTAAAAGAAATAATAGATTTCCAGATTCCTTAAATATAACTGGTAGAAGTCAAAGAGCATATATAGGCTGGGCTACCGCTGTAGGAATAGCAGAAGCTAATCAATTTAATAATTATTTTTGGGAAACTTATATACTAAATCATCCTATTCATACAGCAACATTAAAAGCCTCTGCAGATGTGCCAGGAGCAAATAGTACTCCAAGTAGATTTGTTGGTGATTCATCTTGGTATGGAGTTGGTGGATAAACTTAAAAAAAATTATAATGTCAAAACTTTTGACATTATAATTTTTTTATTTTTTTAGTTCTGCTAACATTAGATCTGCACTTTCAACATTTCCCTCTTTGATGTCTCTTTCTGACTGTTTTAAATTCTCAATAATATTAGCTTCTAATATTTTGTCTTTGTACTCCTCAAAACTAATGATTACAACATCACTTTTATTTTTTCTTTTGACAATAATTGGAGTTTTAATCTCATCTATTACCTCAAGTGTTGCTTCTAATTCTTTAACTGATAACTCTCGTTGCATAATATCACAACCTTTCACTTTACAATATTATACCACATATTTTAAATATTTTTACATTTAATGGAATTTTATTTAAAAGATTTTTTAAATTATTGACTTTTGAGCAAAGTCATTATGAATATAAAAAAATCTGGCAACTACTTATCTTCCCAGCAAGGTAACTCGCAAGTATTTTCAGC
>ERZ857629.1530-NODE-1530-length-24907-cov-29.819894_pt1 | contig 24907 bp, 17 predicted proteins | sample MGYA00519700_ERZ857629 | MGnify/ENA primary metagenome ERZ857629 (study PRJEB31778, sample SAMEA3449351) | human gut metagenome | biome: human gut; feature: human-associated habitat; material: faeces | place: United Kingdom | collected 2010/2012 ...
GCTTCTTGTACTACTTGTCTGTTTATGTAAAATCTTTCAAAGAACTCTTTCTTTAATTGCTAAGAGAAAGTGTATTTCTCAAAAGCGAGTGCAAAAGTACGAACATTTTCCGAAACCACCAAATATTTCCAAGAAAAAGTTTGGAAATTAACACTATTTTAACACTTTTGCGATATTTATCGTATTTTTCCTGATATTTCACTTTATTATATACATGCAGGCAGTGCGCATGCGGGCGGGCGCACACTCATTGTTAGTATTCATCAAATGATATTTAAAAAATGACATTTCCTTGGTGATTACATATATTATTAGTAATTTTGCCGTGTCAAAATATAATGAAAGAACAGTACATATAAAAAATACAATTCAGAATATGAAGATAATAGTATCGGAAGAAATAGAATCAGTATGCCCTACCTTTGTAGGAGCATGCGTGGAAGCTAGAGTAGAAAATACTCCATACAGCAAAGAACTATGGGATGAAACCAATTCACTAGGTGAGAAATACAAAGAAACTCTCACCACAGAGTCTCTGAAAGAGATAAGCGGAATTGCAGCAACCCGAAAAGTTTATCGTGCTTGTGGCAAAGACCCATCCCGTTACCGTCCGGCTTCAGAAGCCCTTATCCGAAGAATACTGCAGGGCAAGGAACTCTATCAAAGAGATACGCTGGTGGATCTGGTTAATCTGGCGAGCATTGCATACGGCTACAGTATCGGTGGTTTCGATGCCGACAAGTTTGAAGGAGATACGCTGACACTAGGTGTCGGGAAGGCAGACGAACCTTACGAAGGTATCGGTAGAGGTATGATCAATATCGAAGGTCTTCCTGTTTATCGGGACAAGATTGGTGGCGTAGGAACTCCTACCAGCGACAACGAACGCACAAAGATGACTATTGACACGACCCATCTGGTGGTTCTCATCAACGGATATGATGGAGATGAGCAGCACGTGCGCGAGAATGCCGAATTCATTCTGAACCTTCTGAAGAAATACTGCAAAAGCCACGAAGGGAGCTATTTTATTTACCAATAGAATAAAATCTCTCCGTAGCAGAGAAAATTACGTCGGGACGTTTCTATCTGTGCCTTTCCATGGCAAAACATTGCCCTTACTGGAGCAATATTTTGCCATGGAAAGGCACTTTTCGTTACATCGGGATACATTATATTCAAGAACTACAAGGAAGAAGAAAGATACGGAAGAATTCCTCTAACACTCTTCACTCTTCACATTTTACTCTTAAGCATCTGAAAACCAGGCGATTCAATGGGTGAAGAGTAGGACTGTCTCTTCACCACTCTTCACCCACTCTTCACCCCGATGAATTTTCATACAGCTTAGCCGGGAGAATATCCTGAGCTTCTACAAAAACTGGAATAAGGCTTAAGTAAACTTTAATAGAGCCATAAGTAAAGTTTATCTAAGGCTCAAAACAAGTCCAAAGATAACTTATTCTAAAAACAAAAGAAACTTAAAACAAACCTAATAGAAGCTTAAAACAAAAACACTAGAAAGGCTTAGAGTGAGCCATGATAGAAGCCAAAGGACAAGCCATGATAGAAGCTGCTTACTTTTAAAAGGTGAAGAGTGGTGAAGAGTGGTGAAGAGACAGCCCCACTCTTCACCTACCGATTTTCCTGATTTATAGCGACTTAAGAGCTAAATGTGAAGAGTGAAGAGTATTTTTGAATTTTATCTTTTTTTTCAAATAGTAAAACAGTACAGCAGACTGCCGTTCCATACAAACGAAAAAAGGGGACCGGCCACCGCCAGTCCCCAAAGACGAGAGAGATATAAGTGTTGACTTGGTCAACAACGAGGCAAATCACTTTGCCTTATATCTTTAATACTATACCTAGACAATATCATTAGAAACATCATCTAGGAATAGTTCATGTATAGCAAAAGTATATTACTTGTTATCCTCAGCCCAACCCGTAGACTTAAATCCTGTTACTCTGTAATGATATCCAGGCTGGTCTGAACGTGAATAGGTGAAACTGATTTCATCTGTCACAGTACCAGATACAGTAGTATAAGTATTGTGACCACACTTACCGCTAACAGTTACCTTGTCGGTAGCTGTAGCAGAGTTACCAATGAAATCATCCACATTCTCACCACCGAAAGTATAAGAACTCATATCCATAGATACCTTAGCATTGATGGCGTAAGCTGCCTTAGAGGCAGCTGAGCCTACACGAATCCAAGCCTTATCCTTATCATAATCGGTAGTATTGCTGAGATAGGCATAGAGAACTCCCGAAGTGGTGCCTGTACCATCAGTCTTAAAGATGAATTCAGCATCCGCGGGATTAGACGCCCAATACTCTGCATCTGTCTTAGAAGCATCATAGCCTCTCTCCACATTGATTCTATACTGACCACCAATAGGAGCAATAGGAGTATAATCGATATCGAAATCGTCTCCCTCAGAGCATGCAGTAAACAATGCTACGAAAACAAAGCTCAAAAAATATAATATTTTCTTCATGATTTTTCGTTTATTACATTAATAATCATTACTTCTCCCACCAAAGTTTCTTGGTCAGCGAGTTTCCATTCTCTTCTACATACTTTTCAGCAGCAGAATTATACAATGTAGTAGCTGTAGGATAAAGCAATCGCATAGGATACTCACCGGCATTCATATTGCTAGCACCTGGATCAACCAAATTGCCTAACACATAACCATCAGACAATTCACGCTGCAAAGCAGTTGTTGATTTACGAACAGTAATATTAGCCTGAACCTCAGGAATACCCAAACGGTTACGGGTCATCCAGCCATCATAAGCATTCGCACCAGCATAAGTTACCCAATACTGCATGGCGATACTATGAAGCATATCGGCCTTATCGAACTTGTAAGCACCATCAACGAATGCTGTACCATCAAATCCCCAACGGCTGAAGCCAGCAAGAACACCCTTATTATAATATTCCTCAGCCTTTTCAGCATTACCAAAACGAGCATAAGCCTCAGCAATCATCAATTCGCATTCAGCCTCGTTCATCAGATAGACTGCATCATCATAAGCCTGTTTCATACGAGAAGACTTAGAGATTGAAATACCACCCTCTGTAGTTTCATCAGTATTTGGTTTTGTTCCACAAGGAAGACCCTCATAGCATTCATCCATGTGAGCAATCAGTTCCTCATCAGAAGAATAGCCGAGAGTTTTTTTGGCATTAGCAGTTACCTCATACAGCTTGATGATACGAGGATCCTTCTTATCCAAAAGATACTCCAAGAAAGTATGGCAAGCACGAATATTCTCAGTAGTATTCAACTGACGGATATTAAACTCATAAAGAGGATTGCCCTTATTAGTACCATCTTCCCAATTTACCCAAGCACAATCCTGCTCCAAAAGACCACCTGCACTAAGTAAAGCCTGAATATCAGATTTATGAGCGTCGAAATCTTTGAGATACATCTTCAACTTCAAACTCTTTGCAAAGCCTGCCCAGCTATCCATACTGCCTCCCAAGAAACAGTCAGCAGTTCCTAAAGGTGAAGCTTTTTCTGCAGCTTTAGCATCATCGAGTTTAGCTATGGCAGCATCCAGCATTTCCAGAATACCCGGATATACTACGGTTTTGCTATCATCAAATGCAGCATGTGGATTGTTTTCGATATCAAGAGCACCTGTAAACGGTATATCACCATAAGTATCAGTCAATACCAAGAAATTATAAGCCTGAAGTATCTTGGCAACCATCCAATAGTTCCAAGCCTTACTTTCTTCAGCAGAAGCCAAAGCCAGCTTTAAATCTTCCAGACTGTTGGCATATGTATTCTGCCAAACCGTAGTAACAGGAGGAATAGAACCTGATGTTGTTACAGCATAGTTAGCCAATGTATTATACTGGTTTGTACTATTACCCTGTGTTACATACTGGCACCAGAAGTCACCAGTAATTTGCTGATAAAGACCACTGACAGCCACGATAGAACCTTCAGCAGCTGGAAGCAACTGCTTGTAGGAGGCTGTAGCAGGATAGTTAGGGTTGTAGTTGATGTCCAAATAGCCAGAATCGCTACAAGAAGTAACAGTACCCATTGTCAAGACGGCTCCCAGCAATGCTGCGCTTAAAAATTTATATCTTTTCATATAAGAAATCTCCTTTAATTAAAATACAACCTTCAAGTTAATACCATAGTTGCGAGTTGACACAGAACCCATAGTCTCACCAAACTCAGAGCTGATATCATTACCAAAGTTAGAAGACTCAGGATCGATATAATTCTGATGCTTTGGAGTGATGAGCAACAAGTTGTGACCAACAAGGCTCAAAGACAATTTCTGCATCTTCAATGCGCTTGTGATTGTCTTAGGAAAATCGTATGTCAAAGCCAACTCACGGAGTTTGAAGTAAGAACGGCTTACAACGAAATCACGACGCACCTCTGGGTTGTAACTATAGTTACCCTGAACATAATTCATATAGTTGGAAGCTACAGGAATATTATTCTCTACATACTCTCCACCAACAATCTTTACAGAATGAGGATAGATAAACGCATCACGCTCATTGAATACTGTTTCTGTAGAGTTACCATTGAAGTGAGTGATATAAGATGTCTCAGAATACATCAAGCCACCCTTATGCCAGTCGCCAGTAGCTGCAAGACTCAGGTTCTTCCACTTCAGATGTGTAGTGAAGCCCATCACGAAATCTGGCTGAGAAGAACCGAGATAATCATAGTCTGTAGTACTAGCCTGCAAGAAACCATTACCATTTACGATTCTATAACCATAATATGGACTGTTTTTATCTTGAACGGTTTTTGTTGCTGGCAACTTGAAGATACCGATAGGCTCACCAACCTTCAATACATAAGATACACCACGCATAGAAGAATACTTACCAGTAGTAGTAGTACCAACAGGAATGGTATATTCATCAAGACCATCCCAAAGTTCCTTCACCTCACTCCAGTTCTTAGCGAATGTAGCACCTACACTCCACTCCCAATCCTTGGTACGAATAGGAGTAAAATTAACCATCGCCTCAATACCCTTGTTTTGAAGTTTACCTACATTACGGGTGTTAGAAGTATAACCTGTCTCAGGAGCCAAAGTAGCAGAGATAATCTGATTTTTGGTTGTACGATCATAGTAAGCCACATCGAAGCTCAAACGGTTGCCAAAGAATGTACCGTTCAAACCAAGCTCATACTCAGTTGTAATCTCAGGCTTCAATGACTTATTTGGCAAACGGTTATACTCTGTCAAACCAGAAACACCGGAAATTGGCAAATAAGTATAGTAATACTGAGCTGGTACATAATATGAATTGGTCATATATACATCAGCATCATTACCTGTCTGACCTATAGCTGCACGAACCTTCAACAAATCGATCTGCTTAATATTCTTCAAAGCAGGAATAGCCTGATTCAGAAGTACAGACACATTGGCACCGCCATAGAAGAAGCTGTTATCACCCATAGGAAGAGTAGAAGACCAGTCGTTACGGGCAGAGAGGTTCAAGAATGCCCAATCCTTATAACCCAATTCAACCTGTCCCAAGAGACCCAACAATCTTCTATTCCATGAGTTAGTATCTGTAATAGAATAGGAAGATGTATTACTCAAGGAATTCCAACCAGGAATATCCAACTGCTCATTATAACCACCTACATTATCATAGTTTCTCTGGTTCAAGTTCCAACCTAAGGTTGCACCTACCGAGAAATCACCGAAAGTATGATTACCGGTCAATAAGAGGCTGGCATCAATCTGTCCACGCTGAGAACGATACTTAGAATAGTAACCCTGGTTACCTACAGTTGTACCATTACCAGTTGCCTGATAAGAACCCTCGGTATAAAGAATACGTGGTTCGATGCGCTCGGTCTTATAATTGGTATAATCACCACCGAAACGGCCAATTACCTTGATATCCTTGGTAATATCGTATGACAACTCCAACTTACCATAAATACGGTCGTCCTGGTAAGTAGAATAGAAGTTATCTACCATATAATATGGGTTGGTAGCATACAATGTATAGTAGTTATCTACATTGTTACGCTCAAGGTTGTAATCCTTCATATCTGTGAAACGAACATCAGAAGCACCCTGAAGCAACTCCATATACATATCACGAGAACGGCGCATATCCTTGCGAACATAGTTCAGGGACATGTCCAGATGGAATCTGTCGATATTGGCGTAACCACGGAGTGAGAAGGTATTACGATGATATGTATCACCATCATTAGGAGTAATACCATTAGAACTTACATTACCGTAAGATGCAACAATACCTACTTTCTCATCACCATAGCGGAGAGATACGTTGTTATTCCATTCCTTACCTACCTGATAGAAGTCACGGATATTGTTCTTAACATAAGAAAAAGGCTTGGTTAAAGTCTCGCCATTAGAAAGACCTGTAGAACCATACCAGTGCTCACGACCATCAAGACGAGGTCCCCAAGAACCGTTCTCCTCATTAGACCAGGAGCCCCAACCTTGACCGAAGAGATTCTGAGTCATTGGCACACGAAGCACATCTGTCAAGGTCAAAGAACCATCGTAAGTGATAGAAGCCTTCTTGTCACCCTGTGGCTTCTTTGTAGTAATCATGATAACACCATTGGCTGCACGGGAACCATAAAGAGCGGTAGCAGAAGCCCCCTTCAATACAGTTACCGATTCAATATCCTCTGGGTTGATGTCACCTGCACCACTACCAAAGTCAACAGAGTTATCACCCAAACGGTCATTGTTGATAGGCACACCATCAACAATATACAATGGGTTGTTGCTAGAAACAGAAGAAATACCACGAATTACGACTTTCTGAGAGGTACCTGTAACGCCACCACCAGAAATCTGCACACCAGCCATCTTACCCTGAAGACCACTCATCAGGGAACCAGACTTAGCCACAGTCAACTCAGAAGCGTTGGCTGTACTGGCAGCATAACCCAAAGTTTTCTCTGAGCGTTTCATACCCAAGGCAGTAACAACCACCTCGTCAAGATTTCTTGCATCAGAAACCAAAATGATCTTCATCTTAGCAGATGCTTTCATAGTTTTAGTCTGCATACCGAGGTAACTGATTTCCAAGACAGCATCCTTGCTGGCATTTGGAAGCGTAAAATTACCATCGACATCAGTCGCTGTTCCAGTCTTAGTTCCTACAATTCTTACAGAGGCGCCAATCACTGGCTCACCGTCTTCCTGAGAAACAACTTTACCTGTAACAGTAGTCTGTGCGAGAGCCATTCCTGTTGAAAGAACAAGCCCTCCCATTAACATGGTTAGTCTTTTTGTCATAATTTCTCTCTCTTAAATTAAACAACTTACAAATATCGGGTACAAAGATACATACATTTTATAAAATAAACAAATTTTTAGCTAACAAAATGCAAGTCAAAGTGCATTTTTCCCTACTTTTTGTATATTTTATGCATTTTTCCCTACTTTTAGCCACTTTTTCAGACACAAAAGCAACAAAAAGTAGGTTTTCTGCAAAACTCCATTACACAAAAGCAGTTTTCAAAACAAAAGATAAGCGTAACGTTAAGAAACAAAACATCACGCTTATCCCATTATTAATTACGAAATAAAACCCAAAATTCTCCAGAGTTTCATTCTTACTGAATTACCCCATACTCCAACAGAGCATTCCTAACTCCATCTTCATCCACATGGGTGGTAATGAAATCGGCTACCTGCTTCAGATTTTCGCCGGCATTGCCCATTGCCACACCCACTCCTGCTTCCTTGATGATGGAGATATCGTTGCCGCCATCGCCGAAAGCCATGGTTTCTTCAATGTTCAAACCCAGATAATCAGCCATGGCATGAAGTCCCTTTCCCTTGTCGGCTCCACGCGCCGTGATGTCGGTAAAGGCAGGATGCCATCTGCCGGAGGTGCAGTTTTCGAGTGTAGGCATCAGGAGCGCTTCCTGCTCTACAGTACAGAAAGGAGTGACCTGCAGAATTGGCTCTTCGCCCAAATCGTTTACATCCGTAATGAAGATACTGCTATCCACTCCCAGTCCCTTGCAGAAAATCTCATAAACCTCGTTGGTATAATGATGGATGGCAAAACGGCTCTCGCTTACCACGATGGCAGGATAGTTGTCTCTATCAGCAGCATCGATGATCTTCTTCACATCCGAAGGAAGGATGGCATGCTGACTCACCACCGTATCCTGGACAAAACAGCGGGCACCATTGGCAGTGATGTAACCGTCGATGAGATGCTCTATCTGACCAAGATTATTGATAATCTGCTTAGGGCGACCCGTAGAGATATAAACCTCTACCCCATTCTTCTTTGCCTTTTCCAAAGCATCCACCGTGCTCTGCGGAATCCTGTGGGTTTTGAAACTCACCAATGTACCATCAATATCGAAGAACAAAGCCTTCACCTTTTTATTATCTTTCTTATCCATATATCATACAATAATTTTCCTTATATTATAATAATGTTATATATATAATAAGGTGTAATCATAAAAAAACACTTATTATCGGGTACAAAATTACAAAAAAAACGGATAATTCAGAATAAATATAAAGAATTATTTGATTTTATTTGCAAGCATCAAATAAAAAATGTAAATTTGCGATGACTTCCATGCACAGGAAAAATTCTTGATTCATGCAAAAGGAAGAAAGCTAACTAACAAGAAAACAATGAAGAAGGAATCCTACAAATTATTGGCAGCAATCATGTTGGTGCTAGTAGCGACGCTTACTTCATGCGAAAAGTTTTCTCTCGATGAATCGGGCCAAAGCTCAACACATGACGCAAACGCCAACGTAACGGTGCGCATACACCAAGTTCAGAACCGCACTATCGGAGAAGTTACCAAGGCAACAACTTCGGGAACAGCTCTCCAGGATGTATGTTCCAGAGTTTCCTTTGTGGTCTTTGATGGCGAAGAGAAAATAGAGACCATCAACCAAGCCAGCGATGACGCGAATTTCGGCATTGCCAGTTTCAGTCTGGATGAAGGCGAATACAGACTCGTTGTCATTGCCCATAGCGGCAAGGGCAACTGCACGATGAGTGTGCCCGAAAAGGTAAAATTCACGAGCAACAAGCTTACCGACACCTTTTATTATTATGGCAGATTGAGCATCAAGAGCGATAAGGTAGAGGCAGATGTGAACCTGCAGCGAGCCGTAGCAGCCTTCAAGCTTCATATTACTGACGAAACGATTCCGGAAGAAGTCAGGAGCATCAAGTTCTACTATACCGGAGGAAGCAGTACGCTGGATGCAACCACGGGATATGGCTGTGTAAACAGTCGGCAGACGGAAATCTTCAATTTCACAGACAACAGCAGAGACTTCACCGTATATACTTTCCCGCACGAAGAGAACAAGGCTATCAAGATGACCATCAGCATCTTAGATGCCGATGCCCATGCCATCAAGACCTTTACGAAGTCCGGCTTCAAGATGAAAAGAAACGAAATCATCAAGACTGACATTTCGCTTACGAAATCATCAGGCGGAAGTTTAGATGAAGACGATGACAGAAATGTAGGCTTAACGGTTGATGCCGACTGGGGTAAAGAAACCGTTGTACGTTTCTGAGAAAAGGGAAAAAACAACACGCATCATAGTAGGAAAACTATGATGTATGTTCCATTTTTCCACAATATAAGTTTTTTTTCAGTTCTTAAAGATTTCATAAATAAATTTTCTTTGATATTTAAGAATAATTCGATAATTTTGCATCCGATATTATATAATATTATATAAGGATGAAAAAAATAATAACTATTTTCATGCTGATGGGAGCATTGATTCCTGCCGGGGCACAAGCGCAAGCGTTAAGTCTCGACAGTTGCCGTGCTATGGCTCTGCGCAACAACAAGCAGATCAATGCCTCGAAGCTCAAGAAAGACGTGGCGTATAACCTGAAGAAATCGGCACGCACGAAATACTTGCCTAAGGTGGACGCCTTGGGTGGATATGAATGGTTCAGCAAAGAGATTTCCCTGCTGAACAGTGATCAGAAAGCAGCATTCAGCAATTTGGGTTCCACTCTGGCTGGAGGAATCTCAGGGAATGCCAGCAATCTGATGGGACAGTTGGTTGGTCAGGGCATCTTGACGCCAGAACAGGCACAGAAGATAGGAGGCTTGCTTTCTGATAAATTGGCTCCTGTCCAGCAGCAGGGCAATGCTATCGGACAAAATGTAGTGGATGCTTTCAGAACTGACACCCGAAACATGTGGGCAGGAAGCGTGATGGTAAGACAGCCTATCTATATGGGCGGTGCTATTATTGCAGCCAACAAGATTGCCGACATCGGAGAAGAAATAGCTGAGAACGATCTGGATCATCAGACCCAGCAGACTCTCTACGCCATCGACCAGGCTTACTGGCTGGCAGTTTCGCTCAAGCAGAAGCATAAGCTAGCCACCAGTTACCGCGACCTGGTACAGAAGCTCAATGATGATGTTCACAAGATGATCAAGCAGGGTGTTGCGACGAAGGCTGACGGCTTGAAGGTAGACGTAAAGGTGAACGAGGCAGAGATGAAGATGACTCAGGCAGAAGACGGACTGGCTCTTTCCAAGATGCTGCTCTGCCAGCTCTGCGGCATTCCGATGAATCAGGAAATCACACTTGCTGATGAAGATAAGGAGACCTTGGCTCTTTCAGGAACACCTGTCGACACAGAACAGCAAAGAGTAGCAGCTGCCGACTCAGCGATGAATACCCGTCCGGAATTGAGAATGCTCCAGAATGCACTCGATATTTCCAAGCAGGCTACCAATCTGGTGAGAGCCATCTACATGCCACATGTAGCTCTGACCGGCGGCTACACCATTTCAAATCCTAATGTTTTCAATGGATTCCAGAAGAAATTCACAGGAGTATGGAACGTAGGAATCATCGTCCAGGTGCCAGTATGGAACTGGTTTGACTGCGCCTATAAGGTGAGAGCAGCGAAGGCAACCACCAATATCGCCCAGATGAACCTGGATGATACGCGCGAGAAGATTCACCTTCAGATTGCGCAGAGCCAGTTCAAGGTGAAGGAAGCTCAGAAGAAGCTCAATATGGCGATGAGAAATATTGCCAGCGCTGAGGAAAACCTCAGATGCGCAAACCTCGGATTCAAGGAAGGCGTAATGGAGGTTACCGATGTGATGGCAGCACAGACTGCCTGGCAACAGGCTCAGAGCCAGAAGATTGACGCCGAAATCGACGTGAAGCTGACACAGGTTGGGCTCAACAAGGCACTCGGTATCCTGCAATAACGGCACCGGGGGCAGAAATCCTGGGGCGGAAATCCTGGGGCGGAAATCCTGGGGCGGAAATCCTGGGGCGGAAATCCGATGGAATCGGATTTAACGGTGGCTAGAGGGGGACTTTCTTCCTCAGTTTCATCTTTATAAAAGAAGTTTTTTTTAAAATTCAAATTCAGATAAAAAATGTCTAAGAAATCACAGCATAACAACATATTACTCGCTGTCATCGGATTTACGGCGGTAGTTATCCTAGTGGGTGTCATCGGTTTCTTTACCTTGGAACAGAAGGACGACACCATCCAGGGCGAGGTAGAAGTTTCAGAATACAGAGTATCCTGTAAGCTACCTGGCCGTATAGTAGAATTGAGAGTGAAGGAGGGCGACTATGTTCACGTAGGCGATACTCTCGCCATCCTCGAAGTTCCTGAGATGAAATCACAGGAGCAGATGCTTCAGGCAACCAATGCTGCTGCCGAAGCCATGAAGGATCTGACCGATGCCGGTGCACGCAAGGAGCAGATTCAGGGTGCTTATCAGCTGGTTCAGCAGGCAGAAGCTGCTGCAACCATCGCCAAGAAGACCTACGACCGCATGCAGAACCTCTACAACGAGGGCGTCATCAGCGGTCAGAAGCGCGATGAGGCATTCGCAGCCTACAAGGCAACAGAGGCTCAGGTGGCTGCAGCCAAGAGCCAGTATGAAATGGCTAAGAACGGAGCACGTGAGCAGGAGAAGCGCATGGCTGCCAACAACACCCAGGCTTCCAAGAGCGCCGTGGATGTAGTGAAGAATCTCCTGAAGGAGACGGTTCAGATTGCCCAGTGCGAAGGCGAGGTAAGCAATGTCTATCCAAAGGTAGGCGAGCTGGTGGGTCTTGGTTCTCCTATCATGAGCATCTCTATCATGAGCGATATGTGGGGAACCTTCAATGTCCGCGAAGACCATCTCCAGGGCTTGAACAAGGGTGATGAGTTTACCGCTTTCGTCCCAGCCTTCAACAAGGATATCAAGATGAAGGTTTATTACCTGAAGGACCAGGGTTCATACGCAACCTGGAAGGCAACCAAGGACAATGGCGATTACGACCGCAAGACTTTCGAGGTAAAGGCACGTCCTATCACCAAGCTAGAGGGATTGCGCCCGGGAATGTCACTCATCATTAAATAACATTGAACTTTGAGATTTGAACTTTGAACTTTATGATTAGTTTTCTTCTTTGAGTTTACAATAAAATTTTGAGAAATTAAGCATATCATAAAGTTCAAAGCTCAAAGTTCAATGTTCAAAGTAAACAAGTTCTATGTTTAAGAAATTATATCATATTGTCCTCAGAGAATGCGGCATCATGTGGAAGAATCCTATCTATCTCTTCTGCATGGTCATCTTCCCCATCGTGGTGGTGATTTTCTTCACTACCCTGATGCAGGGAGGTGTGCCTACCGACATGCCTGTGGGCATCGTTGACCAGGACAATTCCGCCACATCCCGACAGCTGGTGCATAAGCTCGATGCCTTCCAGACCACCAAGGTGGTTTCGCATTACGAGAACATTGCTGAGGCAAGACATGCTATCCAGAAGAACGAAATCTATGCCTTCCTGGTGATTCCTAACGGAACGGAGGCAGGATTGATGGCTCAGAAACAGCCTAAGATTTCCTTCTACTACAGCAGCGTGTCGCTGGCGGCAGGCTCCCTGCTCTTCCGCGACTTGAAGACCATTTCTACCCTGGGAGGAGCAGCGGCAGGAATGGCGAAGCTTTCGGCACTGGGAAAGACGAATGATGAAATCATGACCTTTCTGCAACCTATTGCTGTAGATTTGCACATGATAGGCAATCCATACGCCAACTACAACTACTATCTATCCACGGTGATGGTGCCGGGACTCATCATGCTGTTCATCTTCCTGATTACACCTTATTCTATAGGAACGGAGTTGAAATTCAACCGGGCAAAAGACTGGATGCGAATGGCGAACAACAATCCTTTTCTCGCCATTGCCGGCAAGATGTTGCCTCAGACGCTCATCTTCCTGAGCATCTTCCTGCTGTTCGAGTTCTATATCTATCATGTACTGGATTTCCCTCATCCGGGCGGTGCGCTGCCTATCATCCTGCTGGGCATTCTGAGCGTATTGTCCTGCCAGTGCTGTGGCATCTTTGCCTTCGGACTGATGCCTTCGCTCCGTATGTCGATGAGTATCTGTTCGTTGTGGGGCGTGGTTAGTTTCTCCATCTGCGGAGCCACCTATCCGCTCTTCGCCATGGATTCGCCTATCCAGGCCATCGGACAGCTCTTCCCTATGCGCCATTACTACATGATTTACCAGATGAACATCTTCAATGGTTTTCCGATGAGCGATGCAGTATTGCACTGGGGTGCGATGGTGCTCTTCTGTGCCCTGCCAATGCTCACTATCTGGAACATCAAGAAGGCTATGTTGATTTACAAGTATTTGCCGTAGGAAAGTGAAGAGTGAAGAATAAAGAACTCACCAACTTTACTAATCATAAAGTTCAAAGTTCAATGTTCAAAGTTCAAAGTTAAAGAGTTCAATGTTAAAAAGTAGTTTACTATATAAGATTATCAATGGCATCTGGGACATGTGCTTCATCTGGAAGACGGAAATGCGCAATGTGTTCCGTGACGAGGGTGTGCTCATCTTCTGCATCCTGGTGCCACTGGGCTATCCGCTACTCTACTCGTGGATTTACAACAACGAGGTGGTGAGAGAGGTGGATACGGCGATTGTCGACCTCAGCCATAGCCATACTTCCCGCGAGTTTATCCGGGATTACGATGCCTCTCCTGATGCCAAGGCAACGTATTACTGCAACAGTCTTGATGAGGCGAAGCAGCTGGTACAGAAGCAGGCTGTGCATGGAATCATCTATATTCCTGCCGACTTCGACACCAAGCTGAATCGTGGCGAACAGGCGCATGTGGGCGTTTATTGCGATATGAGTCTGATGCTTACCTATAAGGCGATTTATCAGACGGCGCAGGGCGTGGCAAGCCATATCAATTCAGGCATTCAGATTTCTAAAGGTGGCGGATTCACGGATAGAGACGATGAGATTACCACCGAACCACTGGCGTTTGATGAGGTTCCGATATTCAACACCACTGGGGGATACGGTAATGCGATTCTTCCAGGCGTTCTGGTGCTGATTCTGCAGCAAACCATGCTGCTGGGCATCGGAATGGCAGCTGGAACATCAAGAGAATTGAACAGAAATCGCGAACTGATACCGGTAAGCAAGCATTATGGCGGTATTTTCCGCATCGTTTTCGGTAAAGCGATGGTTTATTTCATGGTTTATGCCGTGATGGGAATGTATCTTACGCTGGTAGTTCCGAAACTGTTCGGATTTGTCAGCATGGTAACGTGGACCACCATTCTTGGTTTCCTCTTGCCTTATATCCTATCGTGCATTTTCTTCGGTTTGATGCTGTCATGTCTGGTAAGATATCGTGAAAACGTGATGCTTCTGGTGGTATTTACCTCCGTTCCATTGCTTTTTATGACGGGAATTTCATGGCCACAGAGCAATATCCCGGGCTTTTGGCAAGGATTTTCGTGGGTTTTCCCATCTACTTTCGGTATCCGCGGATTCCTCAGAATCAGCAGTATGGGAGCATCTCTTGCTGATATTCTTCCGGAATTCAGGGCGCTTTGGATACAGACGGGCGTCTATTTCCTGGCTACCTGCCTGGTTTTCAGGCAGCAACTGAGATCAGCAAGACTCAAGGCAAATCTTACTGCCGAAGTCGCAGAAGAAGAGGATGAGGCGGAAGAAATCGTGGAGAATGAATAATGTACAATGAATAATGTACAATGAATAATTTCGGGGGTGACCATGCAAAAAACAGCTGTTAACTGTTAATCTGTTAACTCCTCTGATAAAAATAAAGCTAGGACTGCTTGAGGGCAATCCTAGCTTTTTATTTTATCCCCTTATCAAATAGGATATTTACTACTTGTGTGTACTTACAATCTTGGTTGGAGCCTTCTCGGCATTTCTGCGGTTCACTACCGTCACGATGCTCTGGGCAAGGCTCAGGAAAGCCTGACCGGTGATGGAATCAACCTTGGTTGCAGCAGGAGCGCCATCATCTCCACCCTCGCAGATGCTCTGGACGATAGGAATCTGGGCGAGCAACGGCACGTTCATCTCCTTGGCGAGATTCTTGCAGCCCTCCTTACCAAAGATATAATACTTGTTCTCAGGCAACTCAGCAGGAGTAAAGTAAGCCATGTTCTCGATAAGACCGAGGATTGGCACGTTCACCTTGTCATTCTGATACATGTCAATACCCTTACGGGCATCAGCCAGAGCCACCTGCTGAGGAGTACTTACGATAACCGCACCCGTGATGGCAAGCGTCTGGAGCAGAGTAAGATGAATATCGCTTGTGCCAGGAGGAGTATCGAGGATGAAGTAATCCAACTCGCCCCAGTCAGCATCAGCAATCAGCTGCTTCAAGGCAGAGCAAGCCATACCGCCACGCCACAAGGTAGCCGTGGTAGGACTTACGAAGAAGCCGATACTCAGAAGCTTAACGCCATATTTCTCGATAGGTTCGATGAGGTCTCTTCCGTCCTTGTGAACAGAATAAGGACGCTCCTCCTCAACACCGAACATCTTAGGCATGGAAGGACCGAAGATATCAGTATCGAGCAAACCCACCTTATAGCCCAGCTTAGCCAGGGCAATGGCGAGATTGGCAGAAACGGTACTCTTGCCTACTCCACCCTTACCGGAGCTTACGGCGATGACGTTCTTCACCTGTGGCAGCATCTTTCCCACCTCAGGACGAGGAGCCGACTTGAATTCAGTAACTATCTCAACCTCAACCTCCTTGGAGATATGATAATGGATGGCAGCCTCAGCCGCCTTCACGGTACTCTTCAGGAAAGGATCAGTATCACGAGGGAAAAGCAAGACCACCTTCACCTTCATACCATTGATGCTAGGCGTATCAGCCAGCATCTCGCTCTCGATGAGGTTCTTCTTCGTACCCGGATAGATGACCGTAGCAAGAGCCTCTTCTATTAATTTCGGATATAATGTCATAATTCTTCTGTTTATTTGTGCAAAAGTAACAATAAATAATGTAATAAGCAAATAAAAACTAAATAATTTCAGATATTAAACACTTTTATGTATCTTTGCAGATTGGAGAAATGTGGAGATTTCACACTTATCCACGACCAACCCGTTTAAAACGCAAAGAAATGAACTATAAAAAGATTATTATAGGTGCTGCATTGACCTTGGCCTGCTTCTCTTGCCTTCCTGTCAATGCCCTAACCTCAAACAGAAGCAAGAAAACAGAAGCACAGGCCGTTGCCCCAAAGGTTTATTGGACCGACAGCAACGGCAGAGTGACCTACTCTATCAATGCCACGACAGCACCCGTTGTGAAAATAGCGCTCAGAGAGTTTGCCAACGACATGAAAGCGGTTACCGGCTTAGAAGCCAAGGAGAAATCGAACGCTCCGATACAGATCTATCAGCTCGATTTGCTTTCGAACAAGGAGTTTTCGGCTGTTGAAAAGCTCAAGATTCCCCTTCATCAATTTATTACAGTCAAGGATGCTTTCTACATCGGAGTGAGGAAGAACCGCCTCATCGTGGTAGGAAGCAACGCCCGAGGCACCGCCTACGCCATCATGCAGCTGTCTCAGCTGGCTGGCGTCACTCCCTTCATGGCGTGGCACGACCTTCAGCCTCAGCCACACAGCTCCATCTCTACCCCTTCCAAGCAGGAATGGCTGGAGATTCCGAGAATAGAATTCAGAGGACTGGCGCTCAACGGAAGCCAATGGATGAACCCGAAGAACTATAGCCGCATCGCACGACTGATGCTGAGACTGAAATGCAACACCCTCTGGAAGGTAGACGGAAAGCACGATGCTGCCTACAATAAAGCCGTCGTAGACAGCTTTGACATCTGTCTGGCGGACAACTACAAGGTGACGGAACTGACGGGCAAGAAGCACAAGAAGAAGCGCAGAAAGACCATCGAGAACGTGAAGATGGTTTGCGACAACAACCAGATGGAGATGGGACAAACGGCTCCGGGACTGCTGCTCGAAATGCTGAACAACAGGGATTACCTGGAGACCAAGAGCGGTCATCGTGACAAATCGCACCGCTCTACAGTCCACAACGACGAGGATTGCGCCTGGATAGCCAACATATCCAATCCGCTGACAGCATCGCTGCAACTGTCGATAATGATGAATCTGGCATGGGATAAAAACGCGCTGACAAAGGATTGCAAGAGCTATCTGGACAATTGGCTCAGCAACCTTTTTGGAGCCGCTACAGGCAAGAAAATCGCGCCGCTGATGGAAGAATACTATCGCCTTACCAGCATCCGCCAGCCAGCTTATATGATCATGCCTTACGGCGATACGGAATTCCATTCGGGAGAGTTCGGCAATGAGCTGGAGCGCCATCTCTACTATTTCGACCAGCTGAAGGCGAAGACTGCAGCCATCGAGCGCACCCTGCCAGCCGGTCAGAGAGACGGTTTCTTCGAGATTGTGAAGTATCCTATCTTCTCCGCAGCCCTTATCGCCGAGAAGGAATTAGAGGCGCAGGAAGCCCGCCATATCGCCCGTCCGGGACTTTTCTACAAGGACGATGAAGCGAAGGCAGCAGCAGCCGTCAGCCTCAATGCCTACAATACGCTGAAGCAGCTCAATGCCTATTACGCAAGGATTGGCAAGGGGAAATGGGCGAACTTCATCGACAGCAAAGCCTCAGAGATGCAGGCTCCGCAGCTGCCGGGCACGCTCAGAGCCAACGAAATCAAATCGCTGATGGCAGATGCCTTCAACCGGAATACCGATTTCCTCGCGCTCTCTACCTACACCAACGACATCATCGCCAAGAATGCCTATGAGTGGCAAAAGGGCTATAACGCCCCTCAGAGCCAGGGAAAGGACGCTGAGCGCATCAGACTGATTCCGCTCCTGGGACACAGCAACAAGGCCGTTAAACTGCCTAAGGGAGCCACGCTCAACTATACTTTCTATAGCAGAAATGGAGGGGATGCAAGATTTACGCTGGCTGTAATACCATGTTATTTGGATAATCAGAAGAACATGAGGGTGAGTGTGAGCATCGACCATGCCGAGCCGGTAGTGTGCCAGATGAAGGAAATTTTCAATTCAAAGGAATGGAAATTCGACCATTGGAGGGGGCAATCCCTCAAGAATTTCTATGTTACGCTGTCTAGCGGCAACCACACCATCGAAATCAAGGCATTGGATGATAACGTGATTATCGACCAGTGGGTAGTGGATTTTGATGTGGATAGAGAATATTATGTATTCCCAGTATCGAGATAAATGCAAGCCTCTGCTTCAAAGCAGGGGCTTCTTTTATGGCCTAGGCTTGCCACAAATGATGACCAGGGCTTGCCATAAATGATGGCTAAGACTCTACATAAGAGACGGTTAAACAGCGCTTCCATTCCTGCTTACCAAGCAATAATAAAGGCAAAAATACATTAAAAATACTAACTCATAGTTTCTTCCCTCCCAACTCTATGAGTTGATCATCAGGAAGCATAGAGTAAGCACGAAAGAGGGGCAGGGTTAACAGGGTTAACAGTTAACACCCCAAAAATGCATACCCCCACCCCCTACACATATAAAAATAAGTATATATATATTTATTATTATATAAGGTACGCGAGGGGGAGGTAGGAAAAAACAGCTGTTAACTGTTAACTCTGTTAACCCCCTCCTCTATTTACAAGAAAAAAGCACTCCAAGAAGCGAAAACTCCTCAAAGTGCTCTGAACGAAATATTATCTCTTATTGGTTTTTACTCAATAACTACGGTTGTCCAACCGTGCTTGTCCTCGATGGTACCATACTGGATTCCACGGAGGGTATCATAGAGGTGCTTAGAGATAGGACCTGGCTTCTCACCGAAGTTGTAGCGCTTGCCAGTATCCAAGTCGTCAATGTAGCTGATAGGACTGATTACGGCAGCTGTACCGCATGCACCAGCCTCCTCGAATGAATCCAGCTCATCCTCAGGAATCTGACGGCGCTCCACCTTCATACCGAGATCCTCAGCCAACTGCATCAAGCTCTTGTTGGTGATAGAAGGGAGGATAGAGGTACTCTTAGGAGTAACGTATGTATTGTTCTTGATACCGAAGAAGTTGGCAGCACCACACTCATCCATGTATTTCTTCTCCTTAGCGTCGAGATAGAACTCGCAGGCATAACCCTTCTCGTGAGCGATATTGTTGGCTCTGAGGGAAGCAGCATAGTTTCCACCCACCTTATAGATACCTGTTCCGAGAGGAGCAGAGCGGTCGAAATCGCGGATGATGACGTATGGGTTGGTAGAGAATCCACCCTTGAAGTATGGACCCACTGGAGTTACGAAGATGAGGAAGCAATACTCCTTAGAAGGATGCACGCCCACCTGAGCACTTGTACCGATGAGCAGCGGACGGATATAGAGCGTAGCACCGCTCTCATAGGTAGGAATCCACTCCTGGTTGAGGCGGACCACCTTCTTCACCATTTCCTCGAACATTTCTGTAGGCACCTCTGGCATCAGAATGCCACGACATGTGCTCTGCAAGCGCTTAGCGTTCTCGTCCATACGGAACACGCGCACCTTGCCGTCTGGGCAACGATAAGCCTTCAAGCCCTCGAAAGCCTCCTGACCATAGTGCAAGCAGGTTGCAGCCATGTGCAATTTCAAATACTCATCAGAGCAAACTTCTATTTCGCCCCATTTGCCGTCGCGATAGTAACAGCGAACATTGTAGTCAGTCTGGCGATAGCCAAATGACAAATTAGACCAATCTAAGTCTTTCATAACATCTATATTTTTAATGTTCTACTAATATTTTGAATGCAAAAGTACAAAATATTCTATTAATCTGCAACTATTTTGCAATCTTTTTAGTGAAAACGTTATCATTTTATTCATTTCTGCCATATTAAGGCATAATTTTACCAAATTTATGGGGGATTTTATTCTTGCGCCGGTCCTTTTAGCGGATTACAAATCCGCAATAGTTACCTGTACGGCGGCGGATTGCAAATCCGCCGAAACAGAAACACAAACCCGCTAGGCGAGGAGGAGAGACGCAAAACCGCCAGGCGTTCCTGCGGATTTGAAATCCGCAGACAAAAAGGCTCGACCTATTTATTAGCGGATTTGAAATCCGCCTCAAGCAAGAAATTGAGTTTCTTGCGCCGGTCCTTTTAGCGGATTACAAATCCGCAATAGTTACCCATACGGCGGCGGATTGCAAATCCGCCGAAACTGGGGTGGCTGAAACAGAAGGGATTAATCCTCATTGAGGAGCTTCTTGATTTCCTCATCGGTCTTGGTGAGTTTGTCCTTGCAGAGTTTCACCAGGGTCTTGGCACGCTTCAACTGCTCGGAGAGCTGGTCGATATCGAGCTCATCATTCTCCATTTTTTCTACAATCTGCTCAAGCTCTCTTACGGCTTGCTCATATTTCATTTCTTCTTTTGCCATAATTTATTTTGTTTGGAGTTAACAGGTTAACAGTTAACAGTTGTTTTTTTTGTACTTCCGACTTCACATTGCCCTCGGCGAACCTCGTTTCGATGATATCGCCACTCTTCAGTTCTGAGGCAGAACGGACACTCTTGCCATCTTTCAGCGTGATGCTGTAGCCACGTTTCAGCAATAACTCAGGGTCTTGTGCCTGGATGCGCTGCTGAAGGAGCTGCAGGCGATGGCTCTCGTTGAGCATTTTCCGTTCCAATACCGGCTGGATGTTCTGCGAGAGGATCTCAAACTTGCGCTGGGCATTCGATACTTTCGACTGGACATTCGAACTGAGCCGACTCATCAGACGGTCGAGATAAGCCCCCTGCCGCGTCTTTACCAGCGAGAACTGAACCGGAATGGTGTTGCTCAATCTCTCAAGCCTCATCTTCTCCACCTGCAACCGGTGCTTCACGTTCTGCACGATAGCCTCCTGCGCATTCATCACCCGGGCATAGACCTCGGTAAGATGATTGATGAGGAAGGCAGCGGCAGCCGTAGGCGTCTTCACACGCTGGAAGGAAATCATATCAAGCACACTCTCATCCCTCTCATGTCCAATTCCCGTGATGATAGGCAGCGGGAAATTCGCCACATTCTCGGCAAGCGCCAAAGTATCGAAACCGGAAAGGTCGCTGGTGGCTCCTCCACCACGGATGATGACCACGCAATCGAACTCCTCCCATTCGGCATTGATGCTGTCCAGGGCTGCGATGACACTCTGCTCCACACCTTCGCCCTGCATCGTGGCAGGAAAGAGACGGGTGGTGAACTGCAAGCCATAGTCGTTATCGGCAAGCTGATTGCAGAAATCGCCATATCCGGCAGCCGTAGCACTCGAAATGACGGCGATGCGCTGGCAGAACATCGGGAGCACCAGCTCCTTCTGGAGTTCGAAAACGCCCTCAGCCTTCAGCGTATTGATGATTTCCAACCGCTTGCGCGCCATATCTCCCATCGTATAGTTGGGGTCGATGTCGTCTACAATCCATGAGAAGCCGTAGTTCTCATGAAACTGGGCATGAACCTTGAGCAGCACCTTCATGCCAGCATGGATGCGCTGTCCGGTGATCCGTTCGAAGTTCGGCTTGATGAGCATCCATCGGTTTCGCCAGCAGGCGGCGTGCGCCTTGGCTATCGGCGTATTGGAGCGCTCGTCCTTTTCGATGAGCTCCAGATAGCAGTGCCCACCATAGCCCTCGCGAGCCTCAGAGAGTTCCGCTTCCACCCAATAGCTGTCGGGCAAGGACATCGAAATGATTTCGCTGACTATCGAGTTTAATTCATAGAGAGACAATCTTTGCTTCATACTCTTATATTTTTGGCACTGAATTATTTTTTGGGGCACGGGATTTTTTTAGGCACAGGATTTTTTTTAGGCACAGGATTTTTTTTAGGCACAGTTTTTTTTAAGGCACGGATTACACGGATTACACGGATTTTTTATCAGAGAACAAGGGCGCGAGCCTCCGTGTAATCCGTGTAATCCGTGCCTTATTCTTTTTTCTCCGTGCCTTATTCTTTTTCTCCGTGCCTTATTCTTTCTTCTCAGTGCCTGATTCTTTCTCCGTGCCTATTTTATCGCTTTCCCCGTTTGATAAGCTTTCCAGAAATCAGGAACACCGTAGCCGAAGACATTATCGGGGTGCTGCTGGTTGTTGCCAGCCAATCTCACGAGCTTGATAATCTGCTTGGCAGTCTTGTGGGGAAGCGCCTGCCAGAGACAGGCCACCATACCCGCAATCAGCGGAGAGGAGAACGAAGTACCGTTATCATTGATGATGCTTCCCCTGCCCGTAATCACCGCAGTAGGACTACCATACGCCATCACATCAGGCTTGATTCTTCCGTCAGCCGTAGGTCCTACGGCACTGAAAGCCGCATTCACACCCATTTCGTTGATGCTTCCTACGGTAAGAATATCCTTTGCATCGGCAGGGAAATTAATCTTCTTCCAACTGCCCATACCGTCGTTTCCGGCAGAGTTGACGCAGACGATTCCCTTGTCTGCACACATCGAAGCCGAACGCGAGATAAGGGCCGTATTTCCATCCTGCTCATAATAATGATGATTCATCTTCGCATCATCAAAACCATGATAACCCAGGGAGGAATTGATAATATCCACACCGCAGCTGTCAGCATATTCCGCAGCCTCAGCCCAGTAATCCTCCTCGGCAAGACTCTCCGTGCGCTCATCCTCACAACGCACCAGCAGATACTGTGCATCCGGAGCCACACCCACGTAAACATCAGGCTGGTTGGCAGCCATCGTAGAGAGCACCATCGTTCCATGCTCCATCTCAGCGAAGACATTCTTGGATTCAGGCACCACGAAATCACGGATGCCTGCCAGATGAATGCCATGAAGCGCCGGAATCTTATCCACATTCATGAATCCACCGTCAAAGACAGCTATCATCAAGCCCTTGCCCCGATAGGCATTGGCATGGAGTTTCTCGCCATTCAGGGCTTTCAGCTGATCCTTAGCCGCACCGTATTCGCCGGAAGCGTCGCTCGTCCAGTCGTTATTTCCCTTTCTAACAGAAGAACGCACACGCTGGGTAACGGAATCGGGCGCCTCAAAGACCTTCCGGGTCTGGGTGATGAAATTCAATCCCTCCAGTTTCCGCAGTTCCTTCTCCTTGTGGATGCGGACCAGCAGAGTATTGTTCCACTTGCTCTTGCCCACAATCTCAATGCCCGCATCGCTCACGGCCTTGAGATAGGCAGGAGCTACGGGCAGGTCGGTTACGTCGACGGGAAGCCCCTGACGCTTGCGGCGCTCTATGGAACGGGAAGAGAGAAACTCCTCCGGACGCTCTACGGAATAAGGCGTATTCATCAGATCCTTATCCTTGAGATAGAGACGATACATCATGCACTTGCCACCAGGGAAAGACACCATATCAGTCTCCGTGATGCGAGGCAACCGCATCATCTGCTCAAAATTTGTAACCCTGTCATCGTGAGCCAGCAATGAAAGGGTGGTCATTAAGAATGCATATAGCATTAAATATTTTTTCATCATTATAGGTCAATCCGGCTTGATTCGCCGGCTGTCATTGTTTATTGTTATTGTTTATTCTAAAGTGCAAAAGTACAGAATTTGTGCGAAAACTCCAAAAGAAAAAAGAAGTTTTTATAGAGAATGCAAGATTTTCTTCATATATATAATAAGGTATCAGATATTTTTTGTAATTTTGCAGACAAGTAGGCGATGTGGTTGCTTTCTGAAAGAAGCAGGACAATCGCCTATGAAGCAAAAACAGATATAAATGGAAAATAAACAAGCGACATTAGAATTAGGTACCAAGCCTGTGGGCAAGCTGCTGGTTCAATACGCCTTGCCGGCTATGATTGCCATGACAGCCTCTTCGCTCTACAACATCGTAGACCGTGTATTCATCGGTCAGGGTGTGGGAGCGATGGCCATCTCAGGACTTGCCATTACCTTCCCCTTCATGAACCTCACCGCTGCCTTCGGAGCCGGTGTTGGCATAGGAGCGTCTACAGCCATCAGCGTGAAGTTGGGACAAAAAGATTATGCCACAGCGCAAAACATTCTGGGTAACACGATTTCTCTGAATCTCATCATCGGTATCGGACTGAGCATCATCTGTCTGCTCTTCCTCGACCCTATCCTGAGATTCTTCGGAGCCAGCGACCAGACGCTCGTCTATGCCCACGAGTACATGGTCATCATCCTGCTGGGCAATGTGGTGAGCCACATGTATTTCGGCATGAACGCCCTGCTCCGGGCAGCGAGCAAGCCCAAGCAGGCGATGTACGCCACCATCTTCACGGTGGTGATGAACGTAATACTGGATGCGCTCTTCATCCTCGTCTTCAAATGGGGAATACAGGGAGCTGCCATCGCCACCATCCTATCGCAGCTGATGGCTATGATGTGGCAGTTCAAGCTCTTCAGCAACAAGAATGAGCTGCTCCACTTCAAGAAAGGCATCTACAAGCTGAAGAGAAAACTCGTGGATAATATACTTGCCATCGGCATTTCGCCCTTCCTGATGAACGTGTGCGCCTGCATCATCGTTATCTTCATCAACAACCAGCTGG
>ERZ857629.1532-NODE-1532-length-24887-cov-9.767276_pt1 | contig 24887 bp, 22 predicted proteins | sample MGYA00519700_ERZ857629 | MGnify/ENA primary metagenome ERZ857629 (study PRJEB31778, sample SAMEA3449351) | human gut metagenome | biome: human gut; feature: human-associated habitat; material: faeces | place: United Kingdom | collected 2010/2012 ...
ATTTTGCTTAAGCTTTTTTCTTACATTGTTCAATTTTCAAGGTACATCCTTCGCTTTGCTCTCACTTGGTGAAAGCTTGCTTATTATATCTCGGAAGGTCAGCGTTGTCAAGAGTTTTTTTCGATTTTTTCAATTCTTTTTCTCTTTCCAACCTTTATTTCCGGCTCTCTTTCGAGTGCTTGTGTAATATACCACCTGTGTTCTCTTTTGTCAACAGTTTTTTACCGTTTTTTTCTTTTTCCGATAATTTTTATTTTGCCCTTGCAGACCGGCGTGCCGAAAGATACAGCGCAGCCGCTGCAAGCAGAAACAGCAGCAGCCTGCTCGACGGTGAAAACGCATAAAACAGAGCGTTTCCCGCAAGTATTGCCCAATTCCCGACATTTTCCGGAGAAACGCAATATATAAGCAAGAAAAAGCCTGCAAACACAAACAGCTCAAACGTTGTTGCCGTCATTTCTGTTCCTTTATTTCATGGCAATGCCGATTCGGCAGTCAAAAGAAGACGGGTTACTTTTTGTCTCCTATCGTGCCTATGTACGGCAAAGGCTCCTCTCTGCCGTTTGCCGCGTTCATAATGCCCTTTACCAGCAGGTACAGCCTTGAAAGCTGCACAAGTGCGCCTATGACCGGCGCCCAAGTTATCGCATCGCATATAAGGCCGTAGATAAACAGCCTCAGACCCTGCTTTGCATGGAAATTTGCCGTGCGGTCCTCCGGCTTGAAGAGCATAGGTATAAGGAAAAGCGCGCTGAAATATGACAGGATAGAAAGCAGCTTGGTATTCGACGTTTTTGACGCATTATACACAGCGCTGCTCCGCGCCGATGCCTCGGCTCCGGAGGCGGCAGTATCGGTATAGCTCTGCCATTGCCCGCTCTCGCGCTCCCTCTCCCGACGCTGTTTTTCCTGCTCCGCCCATCTGCGGCTCTGCTCCTGCTGCTTTTTCCTTTGTTCATCCAGCTTTCTGCGCAGCTCCTCGTTTGTAAACGAGTAATATTTCCCCGTATCCTCAGCAGCGGTACGTGCTGCCTCGGTCTGTGCCGCCTGCGCCGCCTTGGCCGCTTCTTCTTTACTGTCAAAGCCGCACGCAAGACATTTTTTCTGTCCGTCGGGTATATAAGCGCCGCATTTATCGCAATAAGCCATACAAGCCTCCGTAAAGTTTAATTAATTAGTTTATTATATATCAGAAGCTTTAGCTTTTCAACATTTAAGCGCAGAAAATATGCTCGCCTATGGTGACGATAACGGGTCTTGACCATATCCACGCGCTTGTGGCGGTGTTTGGATTGAAGTAATATATCGCTCCGCCGCTGGGGTCCCAGCCGTTCAGGGCATCCTTGGCTGCGCGGTATGCGCTTTCGGAGACAGGCTCGTTGAATTGCCCGTCGGCTATGCAGGTAAATGCCTCCGGCTGATAGATCACGCCTGCTATCGTATTCGGGAAGGATGAATGGCGCACACGGTTGAGCACCACGGCGCCCACAGCCACCTGCCCCGTGTATGATTCGCCCCTTGCCTCGGCGGAAATGAGCCGTGCAAGAAGATCAACATCACCATTTCCGCCGCCTCCGCTGCCTCCGGACGGGGAAGCGCCTGTATTTATGCCGAGAGCGGCAAGCGTGGCGCTGCCCGCCTGTCCGTCGGCGGTCAGACCGTTTTTCTGCTGAAAGAATTTGACCGCTTTTTCCGTGCGGCTGCCGTAAACGCCGTCAATAGACCCCGAATAGTAACCCCATGCCTGTAATCTCGTCTGTATTTCACGTACGACCGCCCCGCTTGAGCCGCGTTTATACAGCTCCGCAGACGCATATTGCGCAAGTGCAATGATGAACACGTTTACGGTTATTATCAGCGCTATCGCAAGAATCAGCTTTTTTCTCTGTTTACTGATTGAAAACACCCCCACAAGCTTTTTAGATAGCTTGTGAGGGTGCGCGATAAATTATTCAGATTTAATCTCTTGTCTTGTTTTCGATTTCCGAAAGAATTTTTGCTTCAAACGCCGCGTAATCCATAGCGCCGAGATCTACGCCGCCGCGTGTGCGCACCGCAACCGCACCCGCTTCCTTCTCCTTATCGCCGACGACAAGCATATAAGGAATCTTCTGGAGCTGTGCTTCGCGGATCTTATAACCGATTTTTTCGTTTCTGAGATCGGTTTCGCAGCGGACTCCGACTTTGTCAAGCTTTGCCTTGATTTCCTCCGCATAATCATTGCAGCGGTCGGTGATAGGCATGATCTTGCACTGCACGGGAGAAAGCCACACCGGAAACGCCCCCGCAAAATGCTCGGTGATAACGCCGATAAAGCGCTCAATGGAACCGAAGACAACGCGGTGGATCATAACGGGGGTATGCTTCTCACCGTCCGCACCGATATATTCAAGATTGAAGCGGTCAGGGAGCTGGTAGTCAAGCTGGATCGTGCCGCACTGCCACGTGCGTCCGAGGGAGTCCTGAATATGATAGTCAAGCTTAGGACCGTAGAACGCACCGTCGCCGGGATTTACCTTATATGTCTTGCCGATGCCGGTAATAGCGTCCGCAAGAGCATTCTCCGCCTTCTCCCAATCCTCACGTGTGCCGACATGGTCTTCGGGCATGGTGGACAGCTCAATGGTATAGGGGAGGCCGAACATGGAATATACCTCGTCGAAAAGCTGTGCAATGCGCACGACCTCGTTGGTTATCTGATCCTGCGCAAGGAGGATATGCGCGTCATCCTGAGTAAACGCACGGACGCGGAACATCCCGTGCAGCGCACCGGACAGCTCATGGCGGTGGACATTGCCAAGCTCACCGTAGCGCAGAGGCAGATCGCGGTAGGAATGAGGTTCAAGCTCATAAACAAGGATCGAGCCGGGGCAGTTCATGGGCTTTATCGCAAAATCCTCGCCGTCGATAACGGTGGTGTACATATTGTCCTTGTAGTGATCCCAGTGACCGGAAGTCTCCCACAGTGTGCGGCGCATGATCTGCGGGGTCTGGATCTCAACATAATCCCACTTCTTGTGAACCTGACGCCAATAGTCGATAAGGGTGTTTTTCAGAACCATGCCCTTGGGGAGATAGAACGGGAAGCCGGGGGCTTCATCGCGGAACGCGAACAGGCCGAGTTCTCTGCCCAGCTTACGGTGATCGCGGCGCTTTGCCTCTTCAATACGGGCAAGGTACTCGTCAAGCTCGTCCTTTTTGGGAAACGCAATGCCGTAAATGCGCTGGAGCGTCTGACGGCTGCTGTCGCCTCTCCAATAGGCGGCATTGCAGGCAGTGAGCTTGATGGCGTTGCCCTTGATGCGGCCGGTGGAATCGAGATGCGGGCCGGCGCAGAGATCGGTAAACTCGCCCTGCTTGTAGAAGCTGATAGCGGCATCCTCAGGCAGATCGTTGATGAGCTCCACCTTGTACGGCTCATTGCGTTCTTCCATGAATTTTATCGCTTCCTCACGCGGCAGTTCAAAGCGCTCAAGCTTGAGCTTTTCCTTGCATATTTTGCGCATCTCACCCTCGATCTTCTCGAGTATCTCGGGAGTAAACGGGAAAGGAGAATCCATATCGTAATAGAAACCGTTGTCGATCGACGGACCGATGGCCAGCTTCACTTCCGGATAAAGGCGCTTCACCGCCTGCGCCAGAACGTGTGAGCAGGTGTGCCAATAGGTCTTGCGGTATTCTTCGTTTTCAAAGGTATACTTATTCTCGTCCATATTATCCTCCTATATATAATAAGAATATGCAATTGTTTTTCTGAGCCGTCCAAGGTTCTGCACCATGATAATAAAAGCACCCTTGCGCATAGCAAGGGTGCTTGAAATCAACACGGTTCCACCTTGGGTTTAACTCATAACGCGGTAACGGGCGTTGTTCGGGAGGTCATTTCCGATCTCCGGCTCGGGAGCGGTCACACATCCGTCCGGCCGGCACGGCTCACAGCATACGCCGCGCTCTCTGAACGGTCATTTGCAGATGGTGTTCTCCGTCAAAGCTTTTTACGGGGTAATAATAACATTGCGAGCAGGGTATGTCAATTATTTTATGCAAAATTTGTCTCGGAATTCCCCCGAAAGCGATTTTTACCGTATGTGCAGTTTTGCCAAACCGACGCAATCGTTTTTGTTGAAGTTCACGCATGACAATTTGTTGTATTTTCTGCATAAATGCGGTATACTTGATATAGTTCTTTATACCATACCAAGAACTACTCAGGTTGCTATGATAAGGTAGTAAACCGAAGAGCTCTGACGCCCCGTTTCGCACGGGGCGTTATCTCTTATATATAATATATCGGAGGTTCGGGTATGCATCAGTATGCAATAGGTCTTGACATAGGCGTTACATCCGTCGGCTGGGCGGCGCTTGCCCTCGACGGCGACGAGAATCCATGCGGGATACTCGACATGGGTTCAAGAATATTTGCGGCAGCGGAGCATCCGAAAACCGGCGCTTCCCTTGCGCTTCCGAGGCGCGAGGCGAGAAGCGCAAGGCGCAGACTCCGTCGGCATAGGCATCGCAACGAGAGGATAAGACAGCTGTTCGTAAACTCCGGACTTGTAAGCGAAGAAGAGCTTGCCTCGCTTTTTGACGGAAAAGGGCTTCCGGATGTCTATGCATTGCGCGTCCGTGCATTGGACGAGCCGGTTACGGCCGCAGAAATGGCAAGAATTTTGCTGCATATATCTCAGCGGCGCGGTTTTCGCTCCAACAGGAAAGGCGGGGAATCGAAAGAAGACGGGGAACTGCTTAAAGCTGTGGGCGAGAACAAAAAGCGTATGGCTGAACACGGCTATCGGACAGTAGGCGAAATGTTCCTCAAGGATAAAATGTTTGCATCCAGAAAGCGCAACAAAGGCGGCAAATATACCACTACTGTAACACGCGGCATGGTTGAGGACGAGGTACACGCCATATTTTCCGCACAGCGCGGCTTCGGCGCGGCTTTTGCTGGGGAAGATTTTGAAAGCGCATACACGGAAATACTGCTCAGTCAACGTTCGTTTGACGACGGTCCCGCCTGCGGACCTTATTCCGGCAGTCAGATTGAACGGATGATAGGCAAATGCACCTTTGAGCCGACAGAACCGAGATGTGCAAAGGGCGCATACTCGTTTGAGGTTTTTACACTTTGGGAAAAGATAAACCACATTCGTCTTATCTGCGGCGGGAAAAGCGAGCGCCTTTCCGACAGCCAGAGAAAGCGTATCTTTGAGCTTGCGCACGAAAAGGAAAATATCAACTATGCCGTTATCCGCAAGGAGCTTGGCATTGCCGAGTGCTTTACTTTCAACATGGTCAAATATCCGAAGGATGTGAGCATTGAGGAGGCGGAGAAGAAAGAAAAGACCGCTTTCCTTAAAAGCTATCATATGCTGAGAAAGGCTTTGGGGAAAAACGGCAAAAACCGCATAGCCTTCATCACAGTTTCGCAGAGAAACGAGATCGCACGGATACTGTCAACGTACAAGACCTCAGAAAAAATTCGTCCGCAGCTTGAGGCGCTTGGGCTTGAGAAATGCGATATTGATATTATCGAGGGGCTGAATTATTCCAAGTTCGGTCATCTGTCTGTCAAGGCATGCGATAAAATTATTCCTTTCCTTGAAAAGGGCATGACATATAACGAAGCCTGTCAGGCCGCCGGATATGATTTCCGCGCACACAGCGGCGAAGAAAAGAGTCGCCTGCTGCCGCCCATTGGCGACGACTGCAACGAGATCACAAGTCCCGTTGTGCGCCGCACGGTTTCACAGACAATAAAGGTCGTCAACGCAATAATCCGCAGATACAATGAAAGCCCGATCTATATCAATATTGAGCTTGCAAGAGAGCTTTCGAAGGATTTCAGCGAGCGTCAGACTATCAAACGCGATATGGACGAAAACCGCAAGAGGAATGAGCGCGTCATGGAGCAGATCGCAGAGTACAAGCGCGGTGCGCCGACAGGGCTTGACCTTGTGAAGATGAAGCTTTTTGAAGAGCAGGGCGGAGTATGCGCCTATTCGCTGCGTCAGATGTCCATCGAACGTCTGTTTGAGCCGAATTATGCCGAAGTCGATCACATTGTTCCATACAGCATCAGCTTTGATGACAGCTACAAGAACAAGGTGCTCGTGCTGACGGAGGAAAACCGCAACAAGGGCAACCGTCTGCCCATGCAGTACCTGACCGGAAAGAGAAAAGATGATTTTCAGGTCTGGGTCAACGCCTGCATACGCGACAGCCGCAAAAAACGCTTGCTTCTGAAAGAAACATTCACCGACGAGGACGAAAAGAACTTTAAGGAGCGCGCTTTGCAGGACACAAAAACCGCTTCAGTGTTCATGCTTAACTACATAAACGACAACCTCATATTCGCGCCGTCTCTCAAGGGAAGAAAAAAGCGAGTGACCGCCGTTAACGGCGCAGTCACGGCATACATGAGAAAGCGCTGGGGTATCGCAAAAATACGTGAGGACGGCGACACGCACCACGCGGTGGACGCGGTCGTTATCGGCTGTACCACGGACGGGATGATTCAGAAGGTAAGCCGTTATGCGTCATGGCACGAATGTCACTATATGCGTACCGAGACCGGAAGCATACTTATTGACCCTTCCACGGGCGAGATAAAGCAGGAATTCCCGTATCCGTGGGAGCATTTCAGGAAAGAGCTTGAAGCGCGCACTGCCAATGACCCGTCACGCGCTGTCGCGGCGCTGAAGCTGCCGTTCTACATGGATGACGACGCGCCAAGGGTGCATCCGTTGTTCGTCTCAAGAATGCCGACAAGAAAGGTCACGGGCGCGGCTCACAAGGATACCGTAAAGAGCGCCAAGGCAAAGGATGACGGTTATGCGATAGTAAAACGCCCGCTCACCGCGCTCAAGCTCGACAAGGACGGCGAAATCGCCGGGTATTACAAGCCCGAAAGCGACAGGCTTTTATACGAGGCGCTCAAAAAGCAGCTTATCGCCCACGGCGGTGACGGTGCAAAGGCATTCAAGGAACCGTTTTATAAACCGAAAAGCAGCAAACCAAAGTGTGCGGATACACCGCCCAATGAAGTATGCAAAGTAAAGCTGCTTGAGCCGATAACGCTGAGCGTGGATGTGCAGGGCAAAACCGGCATCGCCGATAACGACTCAATGGTTCGGATAGACGTATTCAAGGTTGAGGGCGACGGATATTATTTCGTTCCTATCTACGTCGCGGATACGCTGAAGGATAAGCTGCCAAGCAAAGCATGTGTAGCGTTCAAGCCTTATGAGCAGTGGAAGGAAATGTCTGACAGCGACTTTGTATTTTCTCTGTATCCCAATGACCTTCTCAAAGTTTCACACAAAAGGACGCTCAAACTTACGAAAACATTTAAAGAAAGCACTTTGCCGGCGTCCATCGAATGTAAAGAAATTCTCATGTATTATCGCGGAGCTGGTATAAGCACGGCATCTATCAGCTGTTTTACTCACGATAACACATATGAAATTCCCAGTCTCGGAATTAAGACGCTTGCGTCAATCGAAAAATACGAGGTCGATGTATTAGGCGAATACCATCCGGTAAAGCAGGAGGCAAGACAGGGTTTCGGTAAAAAAGGAGGTTGAAATGGCTTTCAGAAACATTATAGTCGAAAACCCCGCCCGCATTTCCGTAAGAAATTCTCAGCTTGTCATAAAGACCGATGCGGAACATTCGCTTCCCATCGAAGACATTTCCGCGCTTATTATCGAAAGCAGACAATCGACAATAACGGCAGCCGCACTTTCCCTTTTGGGAGAGTGCGGCTGCTGTGTTTTTATGTGTGATGAAAAGCATACTCCCTGTGCCGTACTCACGCCTTTTGCGCAGCACAGCAGACAGCTTTCCGTCATGCAGGCGCAGCTTTCCATGGGAGAAGTGTTGAAAAAGCGGCTATGGCAGAGCATCGTAAAAGCGAAAATCAAAAACCAGGCCGAGTGTTTGAAGCTGTGCGGAAACCCTGCGGCGGCAGAAGGGCTGTGTGCAATGGCGGCAGACGTGCGCTCGGGCGACGCCGGCAACCTTGAAGCGGCAGCAGCCGCAAGGTACTTCCCTGCGCTTTTCGGCAAGGGCTTTACCCGCGGCACGGACAACGGCATAAACTCCGCGCTCAACTACGGCTATGCGATACTGCGCGGATGCATGGCGCGCAGTATCACGGTCTACGGTTTTTTGCCGGCTTTCGGGTTGCACCACCAAAGCGGCGTAAACGCATTTAACCTTGCCGACGATATGATGGAGCCGTTCAGACCGCTTATTGATCTTATGGTATATGTAAATTTTACCGGCGGTGAAGTCCTTAGTTCTGAGGGAAAGCGGCTGCTTTTCAACTGTCTCAATCTGGATATACTCTCCGGCGGTCAGCGGCACAGTGCATCCTACGCTATGGAGAGAACCGTAATGAGTCTTCAGCGCTCCATTGACGGTGGGAAAGCTATTCTTATCCTGCCGGAGCTGCTTGAGCTTAAACAGCACAGCTATGAATAAGTTTATGAGAATAATGGTTTTCTTCGATTTGCCCGTAAAAACGAAAACTCAACGCAGGGAGGCAACCCGTTTCAGGAATTTTCTGCTCAACGACGGGTATCACATGCTGCAATATTCCGTATACGCGAGGGTTTGCAACGGTGCGGACGCAGTTGAAAAGCACAAGGTAAGGGCAAGATGCAATCTGCCCGACAACGGCTCTGTCCGTATGCTTGTGATCACAGAAAAGCAGTACGAGTCGATTGAAATACTTCTCGGGAATTTTACGTCCGCAGATGACAGTTTTCAGTGCGAGCAGCTCTCGATTTTTTAAAAATCAAATCCTCTCCAAACAAGACTTGGAGAGGATTTGACCGATAGCCTATTATACCATACCAAGAGCTATCAGGGAACTACAACGGTCAGGACATAGTGGCGGGTTGTTGAGATATTATACCATACCAAGAGCTATCAGGGAACTACAACTAGAATCAATGCCACACGAACAACTTTGCGATTATACCATACCAAGAGCTATCAGGGAACTACAACCTTCATTCTATTTGCCGGTTAAGCGGCTTCATTATACCATACCAAGAGCTATCAGGGAACTACAACCTTCGACAGGTGGGTGTAGATCCTGTGAACATTATACCATACCAAGAGCTATCAGGGAACTACAACTCCCACGCCGTTTTTAATGGGTGGTCGTGCATTATACCATACCAAGAGCTATCAGGGAACTACAACACAAGACTCCATTTTTTGTTCTCCTTCCACATTATACCATACCAAGAGCTATCAGGGAACTACAACTATTTATCACAAGACTCCATTTTTTTCTCCATTATACCATACCAAGAGCTATCAGGGAACTACAACAAGTGGCGCACACCGTGCTAAGATGTAGCCATTATACCATACCAAGAGCTATCAGGGAACTACAACGTGAGAGGGGGAGCGACCCAAACACTAAAAATTATACCATACCAAGAGCTATCAGGGAACTACAACCTGATATGCCTCTTCTATATCAGCATCAGTATTATACCATACCAAGAGCTATCAGGGAACTACAACTGAATCGTATGCCATATGCGCAAGCGCACGATTATACCATACCAAGAGCTATCAGGGAACTACAACAGAGGGGAGCGACCCAAACACTAAAAAACAATTATACCATACCAAGAGCTATCAGGGAACTACAACCTGATTTGCCTCTTCTATATCAGCATCAGTATTATACCATACCAAGAGCTATCAGGGAACTACAACACAGGAGTGATAAGATGAACAAAATAGAAAATTATACCATACCAAGAGCTATCAGGGAACTACAACTTGAGCGCAACAAGGGTATACATCTTACTCAATTATACCATACCAAGAGCTATCAGGGAACTACAACCTGTTTTGCCTCTTCGATGTCATCATCAGTATTATACCATACCAAGAGCTATCAGGGAACTACAACGTATTGCATGAGCAACCATTTCCGTTTATTGATTATACCATACCAAGAGCTATCAGGGAACTACAACATTGCAGGAGTGGCGGCGATAACCGTCATCATTATACCATACCAAGAGCTATCAGGGAACTACAACCGCCGAGAAAAGCTTCCGCGCCTCGTCGGCATTATACCATACCAAGAGCTATCAGGGAACTACAACCCCGCCGACGAGGCGGTGCCGAGCGCGTCAAATTATACCATACCAAGAGCTATCAGGGAACTACAACTCAGACTTCTTCAATGTCGGGCTTGCCGCGATTATACCATACCAAGAGCTATCAGGGAACTACAACAGAAATAATACGCCTGCTTGCCGCTGTTGTATTATACCATACCAAGAGCTATCAGGGAACTACAACACACCCTGTGAGCCATCATATGTAGCACTGATTATACCATACCAAGAGCTATCAGGGAACTACAACCTGTTTTGCTTCCTCAATATCGTCGTCGGGATTATACCATACCAAGAGCTATCAGGGAACTACAACGACCTATCACGCAAATGCGTTTTATCAAAAACGGCACACCGAAAATTCGGTGTGCCGTTAGGTTCGCAGTTCAGATTACTCGATCACGTTGAGAGTGAGAGAATCGGTGGAAGCGAGGTTCTCGTAGTTGTCATCGATTTCGATGGTGCCATCAACGATACCCTTGAGCATTTCCTGATACTCTTCAACAGTCCAGCCCTCGAGGGACCAGGTGTCAACAGGCAGACCGACTGCATCTTCGGCTGCACCCAGAGAGGTTGCTTTGCCGCCGATTTCGTCCCAAGTGCCGTCATAAGCCTTGGTGAGCGCCCAGACAACGGAGCTGCTGAGGCCCTTCATTGCGGAGGTGATAACGGTATCGGACTCGCTGGACTGGTCAACGTCAACACCGATGACTGCGCCGTCATTTGCGGAAGCGGCAGCAGCAACGGACTGGAACATGGAACCGCCGCAGCAGAATATAGCCTGAACGCCGGATTCGTACCAGCCGCTGGCCATGGTCTGAAGCTCGGGAGAAGCGGAGAAAGAGGAACCGTAGAGCCAGGAGTAGTTCATGGTAACGGTCTTGCCCATCTCGGCAGCAGCCGCAGAGGCGCCCTGAACGAAGCCGTAGCCGTATCTGCAGCATGCGGGATTGTCTCCGCCGCCGCCGCCGCAGAAGCCGAGGGACTCATAGCCTTCCTTAACGGTTGCGTAGCCTGCGAGGTAGCCGCACTGCTCTTCCTTGAAAGCAATGCCTGCGATGTTGTCAAGGCCGTCAAATGCCCAGCCGTCAACAAAGATGAACTTTACTTCGGGAAATTCCTTAGCGGCTTTCTCAAGAGCGGTGCCCTGCATGAAGCCTGCGCATACGATAACCTTTGCGCCGTTGTCGGCAGCGGCCTTCATAGCGTCAAAGCGGTCGTCGTCGGTAGCCTTATCGCCGTTTGCGGGCTGATAGTACTTGTAGCTCAGGCCGTTGGCGTCTGCATACAGCTTAACGCCGTCGAAAGTGCCCTGGTTAAAGGACTTGTCCTTGAGCTGGCCAACGTCGGTGATGAAAGCAACTTCATACTTTCCGTCGGCAGAGGTCATTTCGTCCGCGATGGCATCAGCGGCTTCGTCTGCGGAAGCAGAGACAGCACACATAGCAAATACCATGCAGAGTGCGAGAATCATTGCAAGAAACTTCTTCATGATTTTTCCTCCAGATATTTTGTTTGTCTGTACGTTTTCGTACTGCCTGAATTATAGCAGAGTATTCTATCATAATCAAGCAGTAATTATCAATAAATTGTGAAAACTCGCCGTATTCAGGTTAACAAAGTTACGTAAACTTTTCCCCCGTTTTCCGCCGTGTTCCCCGCTCTGCGGTTATTTTTTTGCCATTGCTGCGGCCGTATCAAGCGCAATTTCCATCATTTGCCCGAAGGACAGCATCCTTTCATCGGCGGTAAGCGCCTCGCCGGTGTAGATATGATCGGAAATCGTACACATACACAGCGCTCTCTTTTTATGATACGCCGCGTTCGCATACAGCGCCGCCGCCTCCATTTCTATCGCCATGACGTTCATACTGCGCCATTTGTTGTTGGCCTCGGGGTCGATATGATAAAAGTTGTCTTCGGAGAGGATGTTGCCGACCTTGGGGTCGATCCCGTGTTCCCTCGCCGCGCTTATCGCGGCGGACAGCAGCTCATAATCGGCTATCGGGGCAAAACGCCCGGGAAGACCGAACGCGTCGATATAGCTCGATGTGGTGCAGGCGCCCTGTCCGAAAACTATATCCATGAGCTTCACATCGTCCTGAATGGCGCCGGCGGAACCGACGCGGATGATATTATCCACCTCATATGTTGTGAACAGCTCCCACGAATAAATGCCGATCGAGGGCATACCCATGCCGGAAGCCATGACCGTGACGGGTACGCCCTTCCAGCCGCCGGTATAGCCCTGCACACCGCGGACGTTGTTCACAAGCACGGCGTCCTTAAGATATGTTTCGGCAATGTATTTTGAGCGAAGAGGGTCGCCCGGCATGAGAACGGTCTTTGCGATCTGCCCGATATAGGCGTTGTTATGCGGGGTTCTTTTGGGTTCCATAGTAAACTCTCCTTTTCTTTCTGCGGTACGGCAAGGTCTGCGCACCGGCATATGATTCAAATATGACTTCTCATTTATTTTCATTATATAAGAAAAAACGGAAAAGTCAAATTGAAACGGGACAGGAAGTGTGGTATGATGTAGAAGAAAGACAGAGAAGGAGCGGACAGACATGAGCGATGTAATGGTAATCGGCATTGCCGGAGGTACCGGCAGCGGCAAGACCACTATCACAAAAAAGCTCGTCCAGCGTTTCGCGGGCGAAGTTTCGGTAATCAATCACGACAACTACTACAAAGCGCACCACGATATGCCCTATGAGCAGAGATGCAAGCTCAACTACGACCACCCGGACGCCTTTGACACCGACCGCCTGATAAGCGATCTGCGCAAGCTCAAGGCGGGGCAGAGCGTTGTATGTCCCGTATATGACTACTCCATCCACGACCGTTCGTCCAAGACCCTGCTCATAAACCCAGCAAAGGTCATAATAGTCGAGGGAATACTTATTTTCGCGGACAAGGCGCTGTGCAGTGAAATGGATATAAAAATTTTTGTTGACGCCGACGCGGATGTGCGCATCCTCCGCCGCATCACACGCGACGTGCGCGACAGAGGGCGCAGTCTTGAGAGCGTAGTTAACCAGTATCTTACTACCGTAAAGCCCATGCACGAACAGTTCGTCGAGCCGAGCAAGCGCAATGCCGACATCATCATCCCAGAGGGCGGACACAACATCGTTGCGTTTGACATGGTGGTCGAGCGCGTGAAGGCGCATATAAACAATTGACAGAGGTAAAAAATGGCAAAGCTGTACTTCAAATATGGGGCAATGGGCTCCTCCAAATCCGCGCAGGCGCTTATCACAAAGTTCAATTATGAGGAGCTTGGTATGCGCGTGTGGCTCATAAAGCCCAGCACGGACACAAGGGACGGCGCGGATATAATAAGAAGCCGCATAGGTCTTGAGGCGCGCGCCCAGATAATCACGCCTGAGCAGGATATTGAAAAGGAATATCACCGTGCCGGACATCACGATGTGATAATTACCGACGAGGCGCAGTTTTTTACCCCCGAACAGATAGATCAGCTTCGTGCGCTTGTGGACGATGAGGATCTGCCCGTGCTGTGCTTCGGTCTGCGCACGGATTTTCTGACGCACTTCTTCCCCGGTGCACAGCGGCTCATGGAGCTTGCCGACTCGCTGACCGAGATAAAAACCGTATGCGCCTGCGGGCGCAAGGCCACCGTCAACGCAAGGATCGACGCGCACGGAAATGTTGTCACACACGGGAAGCAGGTCTTTCTCGGCGGCAACGACAGCTATGTCGCCATGTGTCATAAATGCTGGAAGCAGAAAATAAGAGAGCAGGAAATGCATCAGCAGGAGCTGGAGCTGTAAGCGCTCCCAAGATTGTCCTTTGATACTAATGAGCAGCGGCAAAATGTAAATTTTGCCGCTGCTCAGCTTGTCAAAAAAGTCCTTATAGGATTTTTGGCTTATTACGCAAAAAATCTGTATTCCGCCCATTTGCTGAACTTCTCGCCGGGTCGAAGAGCGGTATCCGGAAATTCCGGATGATTGGGAGAGTCCGGAAATGCCTCCGGCTCTATCGCCACGCCGCCCGGATGACCGCTGAAAATCTGCGCGGCCGGGAAATTTGTCCACATTTCCATGGTATAGGCGTCCGTTTTGTATGTAAGGGCGTGTTCGCCGTCAAGCACAAAGGCGTCGTCAAAGCTTGTGTCAAGCGGCCGCATGGATGAAAAATCAAACCGTCCCTCGCAGGGCAGCAACACGCCTGTCGGAATAAGCGCCTCATCCACCTCAAGATGCCGCTTCGCGTTGATGCATATCGAGGGCGTCCCGCTGTAAACAAAATACGGGTGCAGCGTCGGTGCAAACACGGTGGGCGCGTCCGTTTCGCCCTCGAAAAGTACGCGCAGTCCGTTCTCGGTAAGGGAATATGTCACGGTCATTTTGAGGTTTCCGGGAAAACCGTTGTCGCCGTCGGGGGAAAGAATACTCATGCGTATTTTTTCATCGTCGGCACACTCTGCGTTCCAATAGCGTTTGTCATACGAATTGGGTCCGCCGTGAAGCTGGTTTTTCCCCTCATTGGCCGCAAGCTTATATTCTTTCCCGTCAAGGGTGAACGCCGCGCCGCCTATGCGGTTCCCGTACCGCCCGATAGCCGCAGAGTAAAACGCGCCTTTATCAACATATTCCTTCTCACTGCCGCATTTCAGAACAGTCTCACGTCCCATGAATTTAAGCGAATGTACCGTCGCGCCAAATTCCATAACGGTCAGCTCAAGCTTTTCATTTTTCAAAGAATAGGTTTTCATTGCCGTTCCTTCCTTATATATACTGTTTTTATAATCACAGTACCATTCAAAAGATCAAAAGTCAATGGAAAGCGTATGCGGCGGCGTTTAAACCCGAAAAAAGCCCGTCGTGTTCGACAGGCTTTGTTTCGGGTAATATTAAAATTACACAGCGCGGGTGACCTTACCGCTGCGCAGGCAGCGAGTGCAAGCGTAAACGTGCTTGGGAGAACCGTCTACGATGGCCTTGACGCGCTTCACATTGGGCTTCCATGTACGATTGGAGCGTCTGTGGGAGTGGCTGACTTTGATGCCGAATGCCATATCCTTATCACAAAACTGACACTTTGCCATAGCTTGAAGCACCTCCTTGCTTGTGTTTAGCTGATAAGACAGCTTGTTTATAATAGCAGACTTGCCGTCTGATTGCAAGAGTTTTTTCATCTTTTGCCGGAATTATTTTCCCCTTTTCAAAATGATTGCGGAAAAAGCTGTTGCCAAAACAAGCCGTTGCGGGTAAAATAGGAGCAATAGGACGCGATCTGATATCGGAGGCATGGGTTGTATGAAGTCAAAATATACAGTTAAGCTGAAAACGATAGTGGAGGAGCTTAATCTCCGTGTGCTCCACAAATCGCGGGATTACGACACCGCCGTCCTGAGAACGTCGGACGTGAACCGCCCTGCCATGCAGCTCACCGGGTTCTATTACTACTTTGACCCGAACCGCCTGCAAATAATAGGCCGCGTGGAAAATGCGTACCTTGACACGCTTTCGCCCGAACAGCGCAGCAGAGCCATCGAGTGCTTCATGCAGTACGATATTGCAGGACTTGTCATATGTCACGGGGTGGAGCCGTTTCCGGAGGATATAGCGCTTGCCGAAAAATACGACCGCAACCTCTTTATAACCGAGGAAGACACTTCCGCCTTGCAGGCAAACCTTATAAACGCGCTCCAGCATCATCTTGCCCCGCGTATGACAACGCACGGCGTGCTTGTGGAAATCTACGGCGAGGGAGTGCTGCTTATGGGCGACAGCGGCATCGGCAAGAGCGAGACGGCGCTTGAGCTTATAAAGCGCGGGCATCGTCTGATAGCCGACGACGCGGTTGAAATACGGCTTATCGACCGCACAACGCTTATCGGCACCGCGCCGGAAATGATAAGGTATTATATGGAGCTGCGCGGCATAGGGGTTATTAATGTGCGCCACATCTACGGCGTAGGCGCGGTAAAGCCCGAATCCAACATCGACCTTGTGATAAAAATGGAGCGTTGGGAAGAGGGGAAACCATATGACAGGCTCGGTCTCAGCTCCGATATGCAGGACATTCTGGGCGTAAGCGTCCCGTCGGTTACGATCCCGGTAGCGCCGGGGCGCAACCTTGCCGTTATAATGGAGCTTGCCGCCATGAACAACCGCCAGAAGAAGATGGGCTTCAACGCCGCGGAAACTCTGGCCGCTGCGCATGACTCCGCCATTGACGCGGGAATATTCTGAACGCCCGCCGGCCGCGCCGCAAAATCCGCATGGAGGATCAATATGGAAAATCTTGAAGCTGCAATTGCTGAAATAAAAAAAGAACTGCCGGGTATGACCCTGCTTGAAAACGAGGCGATGAACACCCACACCTCAATGAAGGTCGGCGGGGCTGTGAGAGCCTATGCCGCTCCGCAGGACGTCGGCTCTTTGAGCAAGCTCTGCTGTATCCTCAAGGAGCACGGTCACGCCCCGTATATCCTGGGCAACGGGACGAATGTCGTTTTTCCGGATGCGGGCTGTCCCGACCTTTTTGTCGTCAGCACGGGGAAGCTTGACCAGCTTTTTATTTGCGGCGATGGGAAAATATACGCAGGCTCCGGCGTGTCGCTTTCAAAGCTTGCGACGTTTGCGCAGCAGAACGCGCTTGCCGGACTTGAATTTGCCTCCGGTATTCCCGGAACCGTGGGCGGCGGCACAATGATGAACGCCGGTGCTTACGGCGGCGAGATGAAGGACTGCATTGAAAGCGTCGTGATCTACTATCTGCCGGAGCAGAAGCTGTATGAGCTTACCAATGAGCAATGCAGATTTGCCTACCGTTCGAGCCTGTTCCAGACTATGCCGGGCTGCGTGATACTGAGCGTTGTATTTTCCCTTGAAAATGGCGGCAGCGAGCAGATCGCGGAGAAAATGCGTGAGATTAACCAGCGCCGCCGCGACAAGCAGCCGCTTGATCTTCCGTCGGCAGGAAGCGCGTTCAAGCGTCCCGAGGGACACTACGCCGCCGCGCTGATCGACGAAGCGGGGCTGAAGGGCTTTTCCGTGGGCGGCGCGCAGGTATCCGAAAAGCACGCGGGCTTCATCGTCAACAAGGGCGGCGCGACCGCAAAGGACGTTTACGAGCTTATGGATCATGTCCGCCATGCGGTATATGACAAAACCGGCGTCACCCTCGCCCCGGAGATAATTCTGCTGCCGGAGGATTACCGGCTTGAGGACAACGGCCCCAAAGTACCGAGAAATCACGTGACCGAAAACAATTCTGATTTTCCTGAGGATAAAAGATAATGGATTTTCTTATCATAACCGGACTTTCCGGCGCCGGAAAAAGCCGTGCGGCCGATGTGCTTGAGGATCTGGACTACTACTGCGTGGACAATATGCCCGTCGCGCTTATGCCGCGCTTCGCGGAGCTGTGCATCGCAACAAAGGGGCGCTATGAAAAGGTAGCCCTCGTGACGGACGTGCGCGAAAAGGAAGGCTTCGACGAGGTGCTGACGACGATAGAGCAGCTCAGGGAGATGGACTGCAACTGCCGTATTCTGTATATGGACGCCGACACGGAAACGCTTGTGCGGCGCTACAAGGAAACGCGCCGCCGCCACCCGCTCCAGAGCAGGAACGTCAGTCTTGAGCAGGCAATAGAGAAGGAAAAAGAGCTGACCGCGCCCATAAAGGCAAAGGCTGATTATCTTGTCAGCAGCAATTATCTCACCCTCGGTATGCTGCAAAACAGGCTCTTTACGCTTTTTGCCGGAAGCGGGAAAAAGCGTGAGATCGACGTGACGGTCATGTCCTTCGGCTTCAAGCACGGCATCCCCATGGACGCCGACCTTGTCTTTGACGCACGTTTCCTGCCGAACCCCTATTACGTGGAGGAGCTGCGCGATATGTCCGGTCTTGACAGACCCGTTTTCGAGTTCGTTTTCAGCTATCCGCAGACGCGCCAGATGACGGAAAAGCTTCAGGACATGATAGATTTTCTTCTTCCGTATTATGTGGAGGAAGGCAAGCTTACCCTTACGATAGCGATAGGCTGCACGGGCGGGCGGCACCGCAGCGTAGCGATAGCCTCCGCACTCAACGACTATCTTTCCGCAAAGGGCATAAGCTCCATTAACATCAACAGGGATATCGACAAATAACCATGTCATTTTCATCGGATGCAAAGGCAGAGCTGTGCCTGCAAAAAATCGATAAAAAAAGCTCCGCCGCGGCGGAGTGCTACGGCGTGCTGATGTACTGCAACACCTTTTCGCCCACGGACATCAGGATAATAACCGCAAGCGCCGATTTCGCCCAGCGTCTGCCGCGCCTTTTCCGCCGCGCTTTTTCGCTTGAGTTCGACTATCTGCCCGACGAGGGCTGCCGCGGAAAGAGAAGCTTTGAGATAACCGACGCGGAAAAGATAGATAAAATACTCTCGGTTTACGGCGCGGATGCCGAAACGCTCCTCAGTCATCACGTAAATTTCGGTATGCTTGAGGAGGACTGCGACCGCGCCGCTTTTGTGCGCGGCGCTTTTCTTGCCGGGGGCAGTGTCACCGACCCGCAGAAAAGCTATCATCTTGAGCTTGCGACGCCGCACCGGAGCGTGAGCCGCGAGGTACACTCCCTTCTGCTGGATATGGACTTTTCCCCGAAGGAAACGCACCGCGCAGGCAACAGCCTTCTGTATTTCAAGCAGGCCGACGCGATAGCGGACTTTTTCACCGCGATAGGCGCGTCGAACACCGCCATGGAGGTCATGACGGCAAAGGTTGACAAGGAAATGCGCAACACCGTCACCCGCCAGATAAACTGCGACGCCGCCAACGCCGACAAAACCGTTATCGCCGCACAGAGCCAGATACGCGTTATCAAGCGCTTTGTCGCGGAAAACGGGCTTGACGCACTGCCGGACGATCTGAGGGATACGGCATTGCTGCGCATAACGAATCCCGAGGCAAGCCTTTCCGATCTTGGGCGGCTGTCAATGCCGTCCGTTACGAAAAGCGCCGTGAATTACAGAATAAAAAAGCTCATGAAGCTTTGTCAGAGCGATATGTCAGGAGAAGAAAAATGATATACGATATACTTATTATCGGCGGCGGGCCCGCGGGGCTGACTGCCGCAACCTATGCCTGCCGTGCGGGGAAAAGCGTGCTCGTTATCGAAAAAGCAGCCTTCGGAGGGCAGATAACATGGTCGCCGAAGGTCGAAAACTTTCCGTCCGTCGTGTCGATAAGCGGCGCGGAGCTTGGCGACAGGCTCATGGAGCAGGCAATGGAGCAGGGCGCCGAGGTTGAACTGGACGAGGCGGTGTCGGCGTCGCTTGACGGCGATGTCAAGCGCATAATCTGCGACTCAGGCGCGGTCTTCGAGGGACGGAGCGTTATAATCGCCACCGGCGCAAGGCCGAGGATGCTTGGCATAGAGAACGAGGAAGCCCTTGTCGGAAACGGGGTATGCTTCTGCGCCGTGTGCGACGGGGCGTTTTACAAAGGGCGCACCGTCGCCGTCAGCGGCGGCGGCAACAGCGCCTTGCAGGACGCGCTGCTGCTGAGTGAAAAATGCGAAAAGGTGTATCTCATCCACCGGCGCGCGCAGTTCCGAGGCGAGGCAAAGCTTGTGGACGCGCTCGAAAAGCGCGGCAACGTGGAATTTGTCACCGAGAGCACGATAACCGCGCTTCTTGGAGACGGTGAGCTTACCGGGATAAAGCTTGCGCAGAACGGCGCGGAACGCGAGATCGCGCTCGACGGGCTTTTTGTCGCCATAGGTCATACGCCCGACAACGGCATTTTCAAGGAATACATTGATCTTGACGCAGCCGGATACGCCGATGCCGCCGAAGACTGCCTGACAAAAACCGCAGGCGTTTTCGTGGCGGGCGATTGCAGGAAAAAGAGCGTGCGTCAGCTTACCACTGCCGCAGCGGACGGTTCCGTCGCCGCGCTCGCCGCCTGCGCTTATCTGGATAGATAAATATACGCAAGGGGCATATCTGTTTACAGGAGAAAGAGAATTTTATGGATAAAACTTTAAATAGCAAGCTTTCACAGGGTTCCGGCGGGAGGAGCAGCTTTTCAGGGCGCGTCGGATACGTGCTGGGCTGGATATCCATGTAATGCGGCAAGCTTCCGGAAATACGCAAAATAATGGGGTCGTCTCAAAATGCAGATTGTAAGAGAACAGCCCCCTTCAAAAGTTAGATAAAGCCGTGAAAATCCAGTTTCTATCGGATTTTCACGGCTTTATTGTTGGGCTGATTTTTAGAAAATTCTATTTTGAGACAACCCCATTACATTTTATCCCTTATTTTCTATGTCCTCCGCTCTTTTCAGCAGATACGGTATAGCCTGCTCAAAATTCACGCCATAGGTGTTGTGGCTCTTCTCCGCTATTGTCAGGCGTATCGACTCGCATATAAAGTCACACGCAAGTCTGAGCGCATCGTCAATAGTCATGCCGCGCGTGACGCCGCCCGCAACTGCCGACGCAAAAAGATCGCCCGTACCGTGGAAGCTTTCAGGCTGGCGGGAAGTGAAATATTCAAAATATTCTCCCGTTTCGCCGTCAAGCTTTACCGCGCCGAGCTTATCCTTTTCAAAGCTCACGCCGGTTATGACGCAGTTTTTCGCGCCAAGCCCTTTAAGACCGTCAAGCAGCTCCAGAATATAAGTCCGGTCATAGTCCTTCCTGTACTCTTTGCCGAGCATGAAGCAGGCTTCCGTCACGTTCGGCAGAATGATGTCCGCGTTCCTGCAAAGCTCCGCCATTCCGAGTGCAAATTCAGGCGTAAATCCGGCGTAGAGCTTTCCGTTATCCGCCATTGCGGGATCGACGATGACCCTCGCGCCCTCCCCGAAATCGGCAATAAACCGCTTTACTATATCTATCTGTCGGAAGGAGCCGAGATATCCGGTGTATATTGCGTCAAAGGCAAAGCCCTGCTCCTTCCAATGGCGTGCGGTCGGTTCCATTTCATCTGTAAGATCATGGAAGGTAAAGCCCTTGAACATCGTGTGGGTGGACAATACCGCCGTAGGCATCACCGCGCACTCAACGCCGAGCGCCGAGATAACCGGAAGCGCGGCCGTCAGCGAGCATTTGCCCAGAGCGGAAATATCCTGAATAGTAACTATACGTTTCATAATCATCTGCCTCTTGACTTTTTTTCGGCTGTATTATATCATCGTTCTGATATTATTGCTATGCTCAGAATACGAAAAAAGGATAAGACCAGATGAAGTATTTTGTTGACAAAGAAAGCCGTCTTCCCGCTTATGTGCAGCTGTATACCCAGCTGCGATCCGACATTGAATCGGGCGCGATACCCGCAGGCAGCCGACTGCCGTCGAAAAGAACGTTGGCGGCGGAAACGGGCGTGAGCGTAATAACGGCAGAGCATTGCTATGCGCTTCTTGCGGATGAGGGCTATGCCGAGGCAAGGGAGCGCAGCGGGTATTTTGCCGCCGCTGCGGCGGGCGGCATGCCGCCGGTAAAGCCGGTGAGCGTTGAGAGCATGAGGGCGGAGGATATTCCGGCGGATTTCCCTTTTTCCATATACGCAAAAACCATGCGCCGTGTCATCACCGAATACGGCAGCGGTATCTTATCACGCGGTGAAAACATGGGCTGTACCGCACTGCGCCGCGCAATTTCGGATTACCTTATGCGCAGCCGCGGCATAAAAGCGGCTGCGGAACAGATAATCGTCGGTTCGGGCGCGGAGTACCTGTATTCCCTTGTGCTTCCCCTCTGCGGCCGCAGCAGGCGCATTGCGCTTGAAAACCCTTCCTATGAAAAAATACGCAGAGTGTATGAAAGCAGCGGGGCGGACTGTGAGCTGCTCACGCTCGGTCCGTGCGGAATAGTGAGCGATGAGCTTGAAGGCTGCACCGCCGGTATACTCCATGTAACGCCGTACCACAGCTATCCCAGCGGCGTCACGGCAACTGCGGAAAAGCGGCGCGAATACGCCGCATGGGCGGAGACGGCGGACGCATACATCGTAGAGGACGATTACGATTCGGAATTTTCCGCAAAGCCAGTAGAAACGGTGTATTCTATCTGCCCTGAGCGCGTCATATATGTCAACAGCTTTTCTAAAACTATCGCCCCCTCTATCAGAACGGGTTATATGGTTCTGCCGGAAAGCCTTGCCGCACGTTACCATGAGCGCCTTGGCTTTCTGTCCTGCACCGTACCCGTATTTGAGCAGCTGGTGCTGACAGAGTTTATAACCGCCGGCGACATGGAGCGCTATATCAACCGCCGCAGAAAGCTCCTGCGGCAGAGTGTTTGATATCCCACAGGAAATTCACTTTTCAAACCCGGGTAATAATGCACAAAAAGTGCCGCCCGGGTTTGTACACAACTGTCAAAGTCGCAGAAGTGAAATATTGCTCTTGCGTTTGCGGACATTGATGGTATAATAGCTGTCGGAAAAAAGATTTTTAAGCGCGGTACAGAGATGCCGGCAAGATCGATCATATATTCACGCCCGTTTGCTGCGGGTGTGTGCTGTCGTGTCTTGCCGAAAAAGGTAAGGCATTTTTTGTTTATGCAGACAGGAGGACGCAGATGAAGCTCAAATCTCAGCTTATGGATGAAGCGGCGATGAACCGTGCGCTCATGCGTATCTCTCACGAAATCGCCGAGAAGAACAAGGGCGTTGAAAATGTCGTGCTCATCGGGATACGCAGGCGCGGAGAGCCGCTTGCCGAACGGATATGCGCGAATATTGAGAAAATCGAGGGTGTGCGCGTCCCCGTCGGCAGTATTGACATAGGTTTTTACCGGGACGACCTCACCGTGGTCTGGGACGACCCCAAAGTCCGCAGGAGCGAGCTGCCCTTTGACGTGACCGGGCGCGACGTCGTACTGTGCGACGATGTGCTTTTCACCGGACGTACCGCGAGAGCCGCGATAGAAGCGGTGTTTTCCTGCGGCCGTCCGCGCACGATACAGTTTGCCGCGCTCATCGACAGGGGGCACAGGGAACTGCCTATCAGAGCCGATTATGTCGGGAAGAACGTCCCCACCTCCAGAAACGAGCTTATAGAAGTCTGTCTGCCGGAGTATGACAACAGCACCGCCGTCTATCTCATGGAGCTGGAGAAGTAAAGGCAAGCGCGCTTCTGACCAACGTTGACAATCAGCCGCCGGCTGTTGCCATAAATCAATTAAATACTTACAGAGAGAGGTAAATTGAATGAATCTGGTATACGGAATCAAAGACAAGCCCAAGTTCGGTCAGCTCGTCCTGTTTGCATTGCAGCAGCTGCTCGCTATCATGGCGGCGACCATTGCCGTCCCCGCGATCGTAGGCAACGGTCTGACCCCCTCCGCCGCGCTGTTCGGCGCCGGCGTCGGCACTTTTGTGTATCTTCTTTTCACCAAAAGCAGCAGCCCCGTGTTCCTCGGCTCCTCCTTCGCTTTCATCGGCTCCATGTTCTCCGCGTTCGGCGGTGCGGCCTCCGTTTCCGTCGGCTATGCCGGTCTTATAATCGGCGCAGTATTCGCGGGTCTTGTCTATATCATAATTGCGGTAATCGTCAAGTTCTGCGGCGTCAAGTGGATCTCCAAGCTCATGCCCCCCGTGGTCATCGGACCCACGGTTGCGATCATCGGTCTGTCTCTTGCAGGCAATGCGATCGGCGATCTTATGAAGTCCAGCGTTGAGGGCGGAAGCACCTATGTTGCGCTCATCTGCGGTCTTGTCGCGCTTGCGGTCACAATGGCCGTCTCGACCTACGGCAACAAGATGCTCAAGCTCATCCCCTTCATAATCGGCATCCTTGCAGGCTACCTCACCGCCACCGTTTTCGCGCTCATCGGCAATGCCACGGGCAACCCCGCCCTCACGGTCATCGACTACTCCGCCCTGCTAAACATGAGCTCCTTCATCGCTCTGCCCGATTTCACCTTCCTCGGCGCCGATTGGTCCGGCGTTGACGCGGCGTATATACTGACTGTGTTTGTGGCATACGTTCCTGTCGCGTTCGTCGTCTTCGCAGAGCACCTTGCGGACCATGAAAACCTTTCCGCCATTATCGGCGTCAATCTTCTTGAGGAGCCCGGCCTTACGCGCACACTTCTGGGCGACGGCATCGGTTCCGTCATCGGCACCCTCTTCGGCGGCTGCCCCAACACCACCTACGGCGAATCTATCGCCTGCGTTGCGATCACCAGAAACGCCTCCACCGTCTCCATCTGGGGCGCGGCCTGTGCCTGCATCATCTTCTCGCTGATCACTCCGCTGGTCGCTTTCCTTGAGACTATACCCTCCTGCGTAATGGGCGGTGTGTGCATCGCTCTCTACGGATTCATCTCCGCCTCCGGTCTTAAGATGTTCCAGCATGTCGATCTTAACAAGAACCGCAACCTCTTCACCGCGTCCGTTATCTTCATCGTCGGCGTCGGCGGCATGACGGTCTCCTTCGGCGCAGTCGAAATACGCACCGTTGCCTGCGCTCTCATCCTCGGCATACTCACCAACGTGATGCTTTCCAAGGAAAAGGACGAGCAATAAGGCCCTCTGATATATCAGCACGGGAGTGCGCGTCTTTCGCGCACTCCCGTGCTGTCAAAGGCACAAGCTTCTTTAACACTGCATTTTCGGGTCATTTTAGAAAAAAGGCTTGACAGGCGGTATTTGTTATGGTATCATCTCTAAGCTGGATTAGGGAATGACCGTGCGGGTGTAGTTCAATGGTAGAACACCAGCCTTCCAAGCTGGATACGTGGGTTC
>ERZ857629.1535-NODE-1535-length-24853-cov-5.067384_pt1 | contig 24853 bp, 21 predicted proteins | sample MGYA00519700_ERZ857629 | MGnify/ENA primary metagenome ERZ857629 (study PRJEB31778, sample SAMEA3449351) | human gut metagenome | biome: human gut; feature: human-associated habitat; material: faeces | place: United Kingdom | collected 2010/2012 ...
AATTTAAATATTCCATATAAAGAATATAATAATACATATTTTAAAGTAGATAAAAACTTACTAAAAGATAGTTTAGAAAGTGGAATTACCTTATCATATACAACACTCGAGATGTATAATGAATGTAGTTTTAAATATTATTTAAATAGTATTATGAAGTTAAATATATTTGAAAATACTTTTAAGATAGTTGTTGGTAAAATAGTGCATCATATTTTAGAAATAGGTTTAGATAAAAAAATAGATATAGATTTAGAAATAAGTAAGTTTATTAAAAATTTAGATTTTAATTTTGGTGCTAAAGAGTTATTTTATTTACATAAAATAACTAAAGAAATAGAGTTTTTATTAGATTATTTAGAAGAACAAAAGAAACATTCTAAGTTAAATGAATATTTGTTTGAAGAAGAAATTAGTATTAATAAAAGTTATGATGGTGTAGATGTAACTTTTAAAGGTGTTATAGATAAAGTTATGATGACTAAATATAAGGATAAAGAAGTTATAGCTGTTATAGATTATAAAACTGGAGATAAGAATATAAAACTAGATACTTTAGAATATGGAATCAATATTCAATTACCAATTTATTTATATTTGTTAAAAAAATCAGATAAATTTAAAAATTCTGTTATAGCAGGTTTTTATATAGAAAAAGTACTTAATAATTGTTTAAACATTGATAAGAATAAATCATTAGAAACATTAAAGAAAGAAAATTTAAGATTACAAGGATATACTAATAGTAACGAAACTATTATATCTTTACTTGATGAAAATTATTTAAAGAGTAAGATGATTAAAGGGTTAAGGTTTAAAAATGATGGTTCTTTTTATAGCACAAGTAAAGTGTTAAGTAATGAAGAGATGGATAAATTAATTATTGTAGTTGATGAAATAATTGATAAGGTTATAAAAAGTATTGTTAATGGTGATTATGAGATAAATCCAAAGGTTATAAAGGGTAAAAATATTGCCTGTGAGTATTGTAAATTTAAAGATATTTGCTTTGTAACTAAGGAACAAGAATTAGTATTAGGAGGTGAAGAAGATGAACTTAACTAAAGAACAACAACTTGCAGTAGATTTGGAAGGCTCAAATATTATTGTGTCTGCTGGGGCTGGTTCTGGTAAAACTGCAGTATTATCAGAGCGAGTTATAAGAAAATTAAAAGATGGGATAGATATTCGAGATATTTTAATTTTAACATTTACAAATGAAGCTGCCGGGGAAATGTCTACAAGAATTAGAAAGAAAATGAAAAAAGCAGGGTTAAATGAACAACTTATGTTTTTAGACCAAGCATTTATAATGACTTTTGATGCTTTTGCTTTAAATCTAGTTAAAAAATATCATTATATATTAAATATGAGTAAAGATATTTCTATAATAGATGCATCAATTATTGGGTTAAAGAAAAAGAAGTTTTTAGAAGAAATATTTTTAAGTTTGTACGAAGAAAAAAATAGTAACTTTTTAGAATTAATTAATAATTTTACAAGATTAGATGATGATGAAATTATTAAGGCTATTTTAAATATTAATGAGAGTTTAGATTTAAAATATGATAAAGATATATATTTAGATAGTTATATAAATAATTTTTATAGTGAAACATATGTAAATAAAATATTTGATGAGTATTTTATGTATGTAAGAGAATTATCTTTAAAATTAGAAGATTTAGTTTTAAGTATTGAAAGTTTTATGGATGCTGGAAGTTATGAAAAAGTATATGATGCTTTAAGTAAGTTATTTAGACCGAATAAATATGATGATTTATATAGATATAGGGATGTAACATTACCGAAGTTTATGAAGTTAGATAGTGATGGAATAAAGATAAAAGAAGAAATAAAAGATACATTTAGTGAATTAAAAGAATTAATTTATTATAGTGAATATGAATTAAAGAGTTATTATTTAGATACTAAAAAATATGTAGAAGTAATTATTGAAATAATAAAGATGTTAGATGAAAAAGTAAATAAGTATAAATATGAACATAACGCTTTTGAGTTTAGTGATATCGCTAAACTTGCCATTAAAATAGTAGCAGAACATGAAGATATTAGATTAGAACTTAAAAATAAATTTAATGAAATAATGATAGATGAATATCAAGATACCAATGATTTACAAGAAGCATTTATTAGCTTTTTAGAAAATGATAATGTTTATATGGTCGGAGATATAAAACAATCTATTTATAGATTTAGAAATGCTAATCCGATGATATTTAAAGAAAAATATGATAAATATACTAATAATGATGGGGGTAAGAAAATAGATTTACTTAAGAATTTTAGGTCTAGAGAAGAAGTATTATTTAATATAAATGAAGTCTTTGCTCCCCTTATGACTAAAGATATCGGGGGAATTAATTATAAAGAAAGCCATGCCATGATTTATGGTAATTTAGCATATATCAAAAAGGGAAGTAATTCTAATAACAATTATATGGATATTTTAGAATATCATAATGAAGATAAGAAATTTAGTAATGATGAAATAGAAATATTTATAATTGCAGATGATATTAAGAAAAAGGTAGAAAATAAGTATCAAGTTTATGATTTTGATTTAGAAAAAAATAGAGATATTACTTATAATGATTTTTGTATAATATTAGATCGTGGTAGCAAGATGAATTTGTTTAAAAAAGTATTTGAATATTTTAATATACCAATGCAAATTTATAAAGATAGTAACTTGATGGATGCCGATGATATTTATATAATTAAAAATATTATTAATCTTATTATTGCTATTAAAAAAGGTGTTTTTGATAAGAAGTTAAAGTATTATTTTACTAGTGTTGCTAGAAGTTATGTTGGTAATTTAAATGATGATGAAATATTTAAATGTTTTGAAGAAAATCAAATGTTTAAAACAGATGTTTATCGAATATGTCAAAGTATTAGTAGAGATTTAGATAGTTTAACCATAAATATGTTACTTAAAAGAATTATAAAAGATTTTAATTTTTATGAAAAGTTTATTTTAGTTGGGGATATAAATGCTAGAATAAAAAGAATAAATTATTTATTAGATTTATCTTTAAATGAAGAACAATTAGGTTTTACAATTAATGATTTTAGTGACTATTTAGATGAACTAATAGATAATAAGAGTGAAATAAAATATAAAGAAAATAAAAGTAGTAGTAATTCAGTTAAAATAATGAATATTCATAAATCTAAAGGATTAGAGTTCCCAATATGTTATTTTGCAGGTTTTAAGAAAGATTTTAATATCAGGGATTTAAAAAATAAGTTTATGTTTGATAATAAATATGGAATTTTAACACCTTTTTATAAAGATGGTATTGGAGAGACTTTTGTAAAAACATTAGTTAAAAATGAATATTTAAAAGAAGAAGTTGCTGAAAAAATAAGATTATTTTATGTAGCTCTAACTAGAGCTAAAGAAAAGATTATTATGGTAATGCCAAAATATGAAGAAAGAAATAATCCTGTTAATGAAATAAAGTTTATTGATGGAATTAAGTTTAAATCTTTTTATGATTTTTTAGTGGCTTTATCTGGTAATGTTGCAAGGTATGAAAAAGAAGTAAATATAAATAATTTAGGTTTAACTAAAGAATATGAATTTAGTAAAGTAATAAGAAATAATACTTTAGATAGTAATGATGAAATAATGGAATTTATTGATTGTAATATAGATTATGAAGAAATCGAGACTAAACACGCATCTAAAATAATTAAAAATATTATAAGTAAAGAAGAAGCAAAAACATTAGAATTTGGGACACATATGCATGAAATACTTGAGTTAACTGATTTTAAAAATGTTAAAACTAATAATAAACATATTAATAATTTACTTGATACATTTAATTTTAAAGATGCAACTATTTATCAAGAATTAGAATTTGTTTTTGTAAAAGATGATATAAAATATCATGGTATTATAGATTTAATGCTTGAATATAGTGATAAAATATGTATAATAGATTATAAATTAAAAAACATTGATGATGAAAATTATATTAAACAACTAAGTGTTTATTATGATTATGTTAAAAGTGTTAGTGATAAAAATATTGAATTATATTTATATTCAATACTTGATAATGTTGTTAAAAAGGTTGGTGTTTAGATGAAAATAGCAATTATTGGAGCGGGAGCTTCAGGCATGGTAGCTGCTTTAAATTTAGCAAAAAATAATTTAGTTTATGTGTTTGAAAAGAATAGTGATGTAGGTAAGAAATTATTATTAACTGGAAGTGGTAGATGTAACTTAGGAAATGTTGATAATAGTTTAAGTAAATATCATTCAAGTAATGGTGAACTAATTAAATATATAATTAATGATAGTAATTTAAATAAAGTTAATGAATTGTTTAAAAAAATTGGTTTAGTTATTAAAAATAAAAATGGTTATCTTTATCCTTTTAGTGAAAAATCATCAAGTGTTTTATCAGCTTTAAAAAATGCTTGTTTAGAAAGTGGAGTTAATTTTAGATTTGGTTCTACAATTTTAAATGTTGAAAAAATTAATGATAAGTTTATTGTTAATGGTGAAAAATTTGATAAATTAATTGTTGCTACAGGGGGATGTAGTTACCCAAAAACTGGAAGTGTTGGAATTGGTTATGATATTGCTAAGAATTTTGGCCACAATATAACCAATTTATTTCCTTCTTTAGTGCCACTTTATGCAAAAAATTTACTAGAAAAAGAGTGGAAAGGAATAAGGTGTGAAGCTATAGTTTCTTTATATGAAAATGATAAATTTATTAAAAGTGAACATGGAGAACTTCAACTAACTAGTGAAGGTTTAAGTGGTATTTGTATATTTAATTTAAGTAGAAATATAAAATTAGGTTTAAATAATAATTGCAAAGAAGAAATAAGAATTAATTTTACACCGTGGACGAATGATTTAAGAAGTTTTTTAGATAATTTTAAAGATAAAAAAGTATCTGTTATATGTGATGGTTTTATGGATTATAAGTTAACTAATATTTTATATAAACATTTAGGCATTGATACTAATAAAACTTGGAATGAGTTAAGTGATTTTGATAAAAATAAAATAGTTGATGTCTTAACAAATTTTAAAGTAGATATTAAAGATACTAAGGGTTATTTAGATGCTCAAGTTACTTGTGGAGGAGTATGTTTAGATGAAATAAATTTAAATGATATGAGTTCTAAATTTGTAAAAAATTTATATTTTATTGGTGAGGTTTTAGATTTAGATGGTGATTGTGGAGGATATAATTTAACAATTGCTTTTATAACAGGACTTTTAGCAGGGGGTAATAATGATTAGAATTAAAAACATTAGAACAGAAATTAAAGAGAATATTGATATTTACGAACTTGCTAGTAAGAAGTTACGTGTTTCTAAAGAAATAATTGATGAAGTAACTATTCATAAAAAATCAATTGATGCTAGAAGTAAGAAGATGTTTGCATACTTTTTTGATTTAGATGTAAAAATAAGTAATGAAGAAAAATACTTGAGAAATGATGTTATAAAAGTTGAAAATGAAGATTATATTTTGCCCAAGAGAGGAAATATAACTTTAGATAAAAGACCAATAATTATTGGGGCTGGTCCAGCTGGTTTATTTTCTGCCTATTTCTTAGCTAAAAATGGTTATAAACCAATTATATTTGAGCGAGGAGAAAAAATTGAGGATAGAATAAAAACTGTTGAAGATTTATGGCAAAATAATAATTTTAAATTAAATAGTAATGTACAATTTGGTGAAGGTGGAGCAGGTACATTTAGTGATGGTAAGTTAAATACATTAGTTAAAGATAAAGAAAATAGAATGAGAGAAATATTTAAAATATTTGTAGAATGTGGTGCTCCGAAGGATATAATGTATGATAATAAACCTCATATTGGAACTGATATATTAAGGCAGGTTATTGTAAATTTAAGAGAAAAAATTATATCTTTTGGGGGAGAAATTCATTATAATTCCTTATTTCAAGATATAATTTATAAAGATAATAAAATAAAATCTATTGTTGTAAATGAAAAGCAAATAGATACAGATATCTTAATACTTGCAATTGGTCATTCTGCTAGAGATACATTTAAAATGTTAAGTGAAAAAAAGATATTTATGGAACCGAAACCATTTGCAGTTGGTGTTAGAATAATTCATCCTCAAGAGGTTATAAATGAAAATCAATATCCAATTAACTATCCTTTTTTACCACCAGCATCATATAAATTAACTTATAAGAGTAAAACAGGACGTGGTGTATATAGCTTTTGTATGTGTCCAGGTGGCTTTGTGGTTAATGCTAGAAGTACAAATAATGGTATTTGTGTAAATGGTATGAGTAATTACAAAAGAGAAACAAAATATGCAAATAGTGCAATTGTTGTAACTGTTGGTCCAGATGATTATGGCAAAAATATTTTAGATGGTATGTATTTTCAAGAAAAGTTAGAAAGTAAAGCTTATGAAGTTGGTAATGGTTTAATTCCAGTACAAAAATATGGAGATTATAAAAATAATGTTGTTTCTAATAATTTAAATATTGATGTTTTTAAAGGCAAAACTTGTTGTGGTAATTTAAATGATATTTTTCCTGATTTTATAAACGAAAGTTTAAAAGAAGGAATAGATTATTTTAATAATAAGATAAATGGTTTTAATAGTAATGATGCTATTTTAGCTGCACCGGAGGCAAGAACTAGTAGTCCAGTTAGGATAAATAGAGATGATGAATTTAATTCTAATATAAAAGGTATTTATCCTTGCGGTGAAGGGGCTGGTTTTGCTGGAGGTATTACCACTAGTGCGATGGATGGTTTAAAAGTTTTTGAAAGTATTTATAAAAAGTATAGTGGGGTTAAGTAAAATATTTATAAAAATAGCTTGTAAAATATTGCTAATAAATAATATATTGTGTTATAATCTTTAAGAAAGAAGTGAGGTGCGAGAATGAAAACATTTAAGAAAAATCTACCTGAAGGTGTTAAAAAACAATTTGCTTTATATAAAGGTGTAAAGGTAAGATTAATAAATAAAAATACTAAAAAGAAAGCTAAATAATAAAACTTTCAACAAAAATCGACAAGAAGGATGAAAATCCTTCTTTTTTTGACAAAACCTCCTATGTACATTTAGGTTTTTAAATGTTAGATTAGTTGGCGAAGGAGATGATTTTATGAAAAAAATCGTAGTTGTTTTAATAGTATTTGTCGCTAACATAGTAAGTGTTGATGCCATGAAATTGGAAGTAAGAAAGGAGGATGAAGTTGATGAGTTTGATAAATGGTTAATAGCAAATTTAGCAAATCCATATGATGAGATGAAAAATAATGTTATTCAAAAAATGATTTTAGAATATGTAAATCCAAATTATGAAGTAAGATTATTTAATAATAATGTAGAAGTTGATACAAGTAAGGGGGTATTTGTACTTGAATGATGATATTAGAAGTTATTCTTATAAAACTGGTGAAAAATATAATTATAATATTGTTATTAATGTGTCTTTGTGGATGTAATAGTGATGTAGTTGAAAGTGAGTTTGTTGATGTAAATAATTTAAAGTATTATGGTTATTTAGTTATACCTAAAGTTAATATGAAATTGGGTTTTTATAATGTTGATAATGAAAAAAATAATGTAGGAGAAAATGTAACTTTAATAGATACAGGTATTAATAATACTTATCTTTTAGCTGCTCATTCCGGTAGTGGACCTCTTGCATACTTTAATGATTTGAGGTATCTATCTGTGGGTGATAAAATTACTTTAATTATTGATGGTAATATAATGAATTATGAAGTTGTAAATATTAGAAATGAAATCAAAAATGGCAAAATAAATATAAAAAATGAAAAAAATCAAGTGATACTTACAACTTGTAATCAAGTAAAGAAAGGATATCAATTAATTATTGAAGGAAGTTTAATAAAATAGCTAGGCATTTAGTTAAAAATTTGGTATAATTATTTAACGAGGAGAAGAATTATGGCAAAATCTAGAAGTGAATTAAGAAATGTAATTATGGTTATTTTATATCAAATTGATATTTATGAGAGTAGATGTGTCCCGTTTAATCTTGATGATGTTATTAAAGAAAATTTAAATGTTGATAATGACTTTGTTAAAAGTATTGTTTATGGTGTTACTACATATAAAGATGAATTAGATAGAATTGCTAATAAATATATTGATGGATGGACAATTGATAGAATTGATAAAACTGGAGCTGCTATTCTTAGAATGGGATTATATGAACTTAAGTTTACTGATACACCAGAAATTGTTGTAATTAATGAAGCTGTTGAACTTGCTAAGAAGTATTGTGATGAAGCTGTTAGAAAAATTATTAATGCTGTCTTAGATAAATATATTAAAGAGTAATTATGGACTTAACTTTAGAAGATATTGAAAAAATTACTAGATATGTAGATGGTTTTGTTACTATTAATGGTACTGAATATTATATAAAAGGTTCTGTAGACGAAGGACTTCAGATAGTTGCTAATGAAATCGCTTCATATTTAAGTATTAATTGTGTTAAAGATTATTTTATAAAAACTAGCGATGATGCATATTATTTAAGTTTAAGTTTAAATAATTTTGGAACTTTTAAAAATGGTCAAGAACTTGGCTTTAATTCAAATAGTTTGTATGATATTTGGGTTTTTCTTGAGAAAAAGTATCCAAAATTTAGTAGACATTTAGTAAATGATTTAGTAAAAGTGTTTTTATATGATATATTTTTATTAAATGGAGATAGAAACTTAGGTAATATTGGTATTTTAGAAAGTGATGGAAAAGCTTATCTTTATATTTTAGATAATGAATTTGTTTTTAGTACTTATGAAGCAGATTTAAGAGCCAAAATTGGGTATGAAGAACGTTTGAAAAAGTCTTATTATAAAGATATATTAAATAATCATACACCTCTTAATGTAGAAAGAAACTTAGAAGGCTTAGAATATTTTATGGGGACATCTTCTAGTGAATATAGTGATTTAGTGGTGGATTTTTATCAAAAATTAACACCTGAATATGTCTTGTCAGTGTTTAGTAAATATGAACAAGATGGTATAGTTTTAGATAAAGTTGAAAGAGATTATTATCTTGTTTTATATAAAATGAATTATAATTTAATTGGAAAATTATTAGTAGAAAGGGGACTTATTGATGGACAAAGAATATCTAAAAATTAACGATTTAAATAATTATATTAAAAGAAAATTAGATGATGATATATTTTTAAATAAAGTATATTTAAAAGGAGAAATAAGTAATTTTAAAAATCATACTAGAGGGCATTTATATTTCACTTTAAAAGATGATACTTCTAGAATAAGTGCAGTAATGTTTCAAAGTAGTGCAATAAAATTATCTTTTGTTCCTGAGGATGGAATGAATGTTTTAGTAGAGGGAAGAATTAGTGCTTATCCTTCTCAAGGGTCATATCAAATTTATATTGAAAAAATAGAACCGGATGGTTTAGGGGCTTTATATATTGAATATGAAAAATTAAAAAAGAAACTTGCAAGCGTTGGTTTATTTGATGAAACCCATAAAAAAGCTATTCCCAGATTTCCTGAGAAAATTGGAGTTATAACAGCATCAACTGGAGCTGCCGTTAGAGATATTATGAGTACTATTAGAAGAAGATATCCAATTTGTGAAGCTATTTTATTTCCATGTTTAGTGCAAGGAAGAGATGCTGCTCCAGATATTGTAAGACAAATAAAAAGAGCTGATGCTTATGGAGTTGATACAATTATTGTGGGCCGTGGTGGTGGTTCTATTGAAGATTTATGGGCTTTTAATGAAGAAATTGTTGCTCATGCAATATATGAATGTAGAACACCGATTATAAGTGCTGTTGGTCATGAAATTGACTGGACAATTGCTGATTTCGTGGCAGATTTAAGAGCCCCCACTCCAACTGGAGCTGCAGAAATGGCTGTTCCAACTGTTATTGATATTAATACCCTTTTAAATAATTACAAAATTCGTCTTAATAAAAATATTAAAAATATGGTTAATACTAAATTCATTAAATGGAGAAGTTTAAAAAATAGCTTTGTTTTAAAAAATCCAATGAGTATGTATGAAATAAAAGAACAAAAATTAGATGCTTTACTGGATAATTTAAATAAAGATATAAAAGTCATATTACAAAATAATGAGATTAAATTAAATAAAATAAAGATGTCTTATGTTATGCAAAATCCAATGAGTTTAATTGACAAGAAGAAAAACGAATATAATCTTTTAATTAATACACTAAAACTTGTTAATCCGTTGGGTATTTTAGAAAAAGGATATTCGTTGGCAACAATTAATGATAAAGTTATAAAATCAAGTACTGATGTTAATATCGATGATATTATTAATGTTAAATTACATGAAGGTAATATTAAAGCTAAGGTTGTAGAAAAATAGGTTTGTTAGACCATTTTTCCCAGTTGGGAAAAATGGTGAACTTTATTGGAAAAAGTGTAAAGAAACAAAGAGTTTTTTCTCTATTTTGTCGGCACCGACAAAATCGGAAAAATATTGGGATCGTGAAGTATTTTTAGATAAAAAGTAACAATAATACGCAAAAATTGAAATGTGACAAGTAAAACAAAAAAATATTGTAAATACAATTTAATTTAAGGGGGAATGAAAGTGAATGAATTAATGTTAAATAATAGTATTTTTGAAAATATAAAACATATTGATGAAAGTGGTAATGAATATTGGTTTGCAAGAGACCTACAAAAAGTTTTAGATTATAAAGAATGGCGTAAATTTTCTATTGTTTTGGAAAAAGCTAAAGTTTCATGTCAATTAAGTAATTTAAATATAGAAGACCATTTTGTCGGCGCCGACAAAATGGTCGAAATAGGCTCTAAAACAAAAAGAAATATTTCTGATTATAAATTATCACGTTATGCATGTTACTTAATTGCTCAGAATGGTGATAGTAGAAAGAAAACGATAGCTCTTGCTCAAACATACTTTGCGTTTCAAACTAGAAAAATGGAAATTACTGAAAGAGAATATTCTAGTTTAACAGAAGATGAAAAAAGATTTTATCAAAGAAATTTAACTAAAAAAGGAAACTATTCTTTAAATCAAGCTGCAAAAGATGCTGGAGTTAAAAACTTTGATAGATTTCATAATTCTGGTTATAAGGGATTATATAATGGTGAAACTGCTAATGATATAGCAAAGAGAAAAGGTTTAAGATATAGAGAAGATATCTTAGATAACATGGGTAGTGATGAACTTATAGCTAATTTGTTTAGAATATCTCAAACAGAACAAAAACTAAAAAGGGATAATGTAAAAGGTGAAACTAAAGCAAATGATGTTCATTATGAAGTCGGTAAAAAAGTAAGAAAAGCTATTTCTGATATCGGTGGTACGATGCCTGAAGAGTTTCCAACACCAGAAAAAAGTTTAAAAACGTTAGAAAAAGAAAGTAAGAATAAATTAATTAGTAATAAATAAAGAAGGGATAAATATGAAACTAACTGAAAAACAGAAAGAAGAGATAGTATCTAAAGAACATGATTATATTAATTTAGATGGGATTGAATATTTCTGTAAAATTGCTAAATTTGATTGTAATGAAATATTAGCATATAGATTAGCAAGTCTTGTAGGTATAAATTGTCCCATTTATCACATTGTTAAAATAAATGAAGAATTATATTACTTGAGTTATAGTTTTAATAATCTAGGAAAGTTTAAAAGCGGAAAAGACTTAATTGGATTAGATTATTTTACTAATACTATGTATAATATGTGGCATGTAGTAGAAAATGAATATCCTAAAGAGTGTAGAGACTTAATGTTTGATTTAGTAAAGGTATTTATTTTTGATATATTTATGCTTAATGGAGATAGGCATGCTGGTAATTATGCAATTGTTGAAGAAAATGGGAAACCTAAAATATATATATTTGATAATGAATCAATATTTGAATCTGTTTTTAGAGTTGAGTTAAGTCCTAAGTATGATAAAAGAGATTTTTTAAGAAATAGTACATGGATAATAAAAAATCCAAAAGCAACAATTGGAATGAAACAAAATATGGAACTATTAGAATTTTTTTTAACAACATCATCAAATTATTTTTGCAAATTAGTAGTTGATTTTTATAATAAACTTACTCCAGAGGCTGTTTATTCTAATGTTTTAGAAATAGAAAAAGCTACGGGGATTACTAATCATGATAAAGATTATAATATGGAACTTTTTAGAAGAAACTATGAATTAATTGGTGATTTATTAAAAGATAAAGGTCTTATTAAAAAGGAAGGGAGATAAAAATGAATGATTTAAAGTTAGTTTTGCCTAGTAAAGATGATAAAGAAAGTGCTCTTTTGATGCTTGAAGAAATTAAAGTAGCTGATGCTGGGTTACCTTGGCAATATTCAGGGCTTGCTAATTTAGAAGAAGCAACATCTTATGAAGATTGGGTTAAAGAAAAAGAGAACGAAAAAAATGGTATAGATTTAAGAGATGGTTATGTTCCGTGCACAACATTATTTTTAAAAAGAATGAGTGATAATAAAGTATGTGGTTCTATAAGTATTAGACATGAATTAAATGAATTTTTACTAGAATTTGGAGGTCATATCGGTTATTCAGTTACTCCAAGTGAACGTGGTAAAGGTTATGGAAAGCTACAACTTAAGATGGCTTTAGAAATTGCTAAAGACTTAGGAATAGAAAAGTGTTTAATAACTGCAGATAAAACAAATACTTTAAGTAATAAAACAATTATTTCAGAAGGTGGAGTATTAGAAAATACTGTTATGTGGAATAATGAACCATTAAATAGGTATTGGATTAATTTAAAATAATTGGTATAATAAATAATGAAAGGAAATAAATTATGGAAGAAAATAAAAATTTTGAAGAATCTTTACAAGAATTAGAAACAATTGTAAAAGAATTAGAAAGTGGTAATGTTAATTTAGATGATGCAATTAATAAATATACAGAAGCTATGAAATTAGCTAAATATTGTGGAGAAAAATTAAATGATGCTACTAAAAAAGTTAATAAAATATTAACTGAAGATAATGAATTAAAAGAATTTAATGCAGAATAAGGTGAAAATATGGAAGTAAAAGATATAACAAATAGAGATATTGATTTTGCTAAATGGTATACTGATGTATGTAAAAAAGCTGATTTAGTAGATTATTCAAGTGTAAAAGGAAGTATGATAATAAGACCACTTGGATATGCAATATGGGAAGAAATACAAAAGAATATGGATAGAATGTTTAAAGAAACTGGACATGAAAATGTGCAAATGCCAATGTTTATTCCAGAATCCTTGTTAAATGTTGAAAAAGAACATGTTAAAGGATTTGCTCCCGAAGTTGCTTGGGTTACATATGGGGGACAAGAAAAGCTTGAAGAAAGAATGTGTGTTAGACCAACAAGTGAAGTATTATTCTGTGACCATTATAAAAAAATAATAAATACTTATAGAGATTTACCTATTCTTTATAATCAATGGTGTACAATAGTAAGATGGGAAAAAACAACAAGACCTTTTCTTAGAAGCCGTGAGATATTATGGCAAGAAGGTCATACAATGCATAGAACTGCAGAAGAAGCAAAAGAAGAAACTTTAAGAATGTTTAATGTTTATAAAACTTTTCAAGAGGATTTTCTAGCATTACCTGTTATTACTGGTAAGAAAACTGAAAAAGAAAAGTTTGCTGGAGCTGAAGAAACTTATACTTTGGAAGCGATGATGTATAATGGTTATGCTCTTCAAAATGGGACAAGTCATTATTTTGGTAATCATTTTGCTAATGCTTTTGGTATTAAATTTACGGATAGTGATAATACTTTAAAAACTCCATATCAAACAAGCTGGGGAACATCAACTCGCATGATTGGGGCAATAATTATGACTCACGGAGATGACCATGGATTAGTTTTACCTCCGATGATTGCACCTTTTAAAGTTATAATAATACCTATCGGGGATGTTTCAGAAAAACTTGATGAGTTAAAAAATACTTTAAAAGAAAATAATATTACATTTAAAGTTGATGAAACCAATAAAACTCCAGGATTTAAATTTGCTGAAGCTGAAGTAAAAGGATATCCAATTAGAATTGAACTTGGTAAAAGAGATTTAGAAAATAATCATGTTACTTTAGTTAGAAGAGATACTTTAGAAAAAATAGTTGTTCCTTTTGAAGAAATTTTACCTAAAGCCAAGGAATTACTTGCAACAATTCAAAGTGATATGTTTAAACGTGCCAAAGCAAGAAGAGATAGCATGATTTATGATGCTAAAACTTATGATGAGTTAAGAGAAATTGCTACAACAAAAGATGGAGGATTTATTAAAATCAATTGGTGTGGTAATGAATCTTGTGAAAATAAAATTAAAGATGATTTTGGTATTAAATCTAGATGTTTAATTGATGATGAAGAAGTAACTGGACCATGTACTGTATGTGGTGGAAAGGCAATAACTAGATTATATATTGGAAGACAATATTAAAAGAGTAAGGTTTGATAACCTTACTCTTTATCATTTTTACTAATTATAATATCAATATTATTTTTCTTGCATAAATCTAATAAGTCTTTAAAATAATAATTTGTTTTACCAGCTTCATTAGCTTTAACCCATTCGTTTGTTTTTCCTACATCATTACCAAATTCTTTTTGAGTTTTATTAGTCCATTCCCTAATTATTTTTAGTATGTCTTTTGTTTCATATTTGTTTGCATTTATTTTCATATCTTACCTCACTAAAGTTAATTATATATTAAGAAAGGTATTAGCGCAAGTTATAATTACGAAGGTTATAATACTTTTTCTGTAGAAGGGTTAGATAAAGAAAATTATTAAAAAAGCGTCAAATAACACAAATGTGTTAATTTGATGCTTTTTTTTTTTTTTTTTTCGGTTAAAATGGGTATGTAAAATAAAATGTCCGTGCGTGATATTGTGAAGAAGGAGTAGATTTTTCTATGGAAAATAAAAAGACAAAAATAATAAGTGTAGCATCAATAATAGCATTAGCATTAACACTAGTTACTGCAACATTTGCATACTTTATGGCTCAAACTGGAGAAGGAAAATCTACAGATATTAAAATTAATGCTAATACTGTAGATACATTTACATTCGAAGCTGGTTCAGCATTAAATTTATCGCTTAATCAAGAAAATTTTGCTAGTGGCAAAGGAAATCAAACGGGTACAACGTTTGCAAAAGCAATGCTAACTGCAAATAATAAAACAAATACAGCAACAGAACATTATTATTTGTATTTAAATATATCAAATAATACATTTACTTATTCAATAGATAATAATACACCAGAAATTTTATTATCTATTAAAGATGGTAGTAATAATGAAATAACTACTTTAACAGGTTTAACTTATAAAACGGTTACTGATGGAAAAGGTGCATCAATAAAAGGGTTTGATATAACAACTAAATCAGGATTAATAACAATATTAAATAATAGAGAAATAACAACAACAAGTACCAAAACAGAAGAGTGGAATGTAACAGTAACATTTGTAAACTATAATTCTAATCAAGCTGGTAATGCAGGAAAAAATTTTAGTGCTAAGTTAATGATACAAAAAGAAAAAATACTAACATTAGCAGAACATGTAATTTCACAATATACAGGAACTCAAGGAGATAATAGTTTATATTATCATGATAGTAGCTTAGCAAACGGAGCAGGAGATAATTCATATAGATATGCTGGTGGGGATTATGTCTTAACAGATGCTGGAAAAGCAACCGGAGCAACAATGATTATAGGATATGATGAAACTGTAACAACAGCATTAATAGATTTCTATTGTAATGGAACGAAACGATTTGTAGGTGATGAATGTAGTTCATCACAAACTCATTATTATTTGATAAAAGGAGATACAACGCAATATCAAACATATAATGAAGCGTTAAATACATCAGTAGAAAAAGGATATCTAACAAAAGATAATGTAAAGAATTTTGTGTGTTTTGGTACAGATGCCAGTCCATGCCCAACAGAAAATCTATATAGAATAATAGGAGTATTTAATAATCAAGTAAAATTAATAAAATGGGATTATGCAAAATCAAGTTTACTAGGAACAGATGGAGATTTTTCACAAGAATACACAATCAATTACTTTAGTGGAGAACAAGGGGAAAGTCCATCAAGTAATTCATTTTATTATCGGAATAATGATACACAAACAAACACATGGAGTGAAAGTAATTTAAATAAGGTAAATTTAAATACAAATTTTGTTAATAACATAGGAAATACATGGGCAAAAAAAATAGCAACAACGACATGGAAAGTTGGCGGAGGGACATATGCGAATATAACAGGTGTAGTACCGGCAACAGCATATCAATATGAAGTAGGAAGTAGTGCATCAACACCACCATATGATGCAAAAATAGGCTTAATGTATGTAAGTGACTATGGATTTGCAGCCAGTCCAAGTGCATGGACATTAGTAGGATATAATTCAAGTGATGCAACAAAAGATTACAGAGCAGCAACAAGTATAAATTGGTTATATTTAGGTTCTGCAGAATGGACTATTTCCCGCTATTCTGACACTACGACTCTTGCGATCGCTGTGTATAGTGCTGGTTATGTCGGCGCCAACGGTGTGACTTATGGCGCTGCGGTTCGTCCGTCCTTCAATCTTTTGTCTTCGGTAAAATATGTATCAGGGTCAGGAAGTATGAGTGACCCTGTGAGAGTAACTGATTGACGGACAGTTTTGAATAAACTCCGATGAAACCTGGACAAAATGAGGTAAAAAGTTCGACCAATAATGAACGATTTACCTCATTTTTTGTATTGTGGTGTGGCTATTAAATGTACAAAATTGGTTGATAAACTACATTTTGACACATGATTTGAAACTCAAGATAATTTATTACATGCAAAAAAATTTTTTGTAATCGTAAAATGAAAAATTTTTATTTACATGTCATATAAAATAAATCTTATTGGTAATCTGATATATTTTGTTGAATTTATGGCTCGATGAAATAGAGTTAAACCAGTTTTAAATAATGACATAACTCTAACTCTAACTTTACCTTTATTTTTATAAATTTTATGAGTTACTATTTTTTCATTTCTATAACATTTAGAATTTTTAGAATATTCAGTACCTAGAATTGTTAGAAAAAGAACAACGGTACAAGCCATAGTGTACATTGTGTTATAAGCTTTTTCACTAGCGTTGTTAATAGTTTCTAAATATAATCCATTACTTTTTTGATTTTTAAAAACACATTCAATAGAACCAAAGCGATGAGAATAATTTTGAATAGCATGTTCAACATCTTTATTAGTTACAATAATCCAAGGGTCTTTAGTATTTAAATATTTACTAATAACAATATTAGTTTTATATTTTGAATCATATAACTCAATATCTTTATGAACACTGGCATGATATTTATGAGAAGGTAAATCAGAAAGCCATTTCCAAATTTTATGACCTTCTTTTTTGTCATGAATGAAAATCTTAATTTTTTTCAGAATTAAACCAACGGTCAGCTAAAAATATTAAATCAAATAATTCATTAAATAAACCGGAAATATACTTAATTCCTTCAATGATTAAAGTTTCATTAAAGGCAAAGGTACCACCTTTTTCAGTTGATATTTCTTTATTAATATATTCTTGTTTAAAGGACTTGAACCAAATAGGAATACCTTGTTTACCAACTCTCATGGTAAACATGAGAGTAACATAATTATCATGAGAAAACATATGGTCAAAAGTAATATGAATTCTTTTGTCTTTGTGTTTTATCTTGTACTTAGAAATAACAGAAATGATTAAAGAGTTATAAAAATCTTCATGGTCAAATAGTACATTATTAAAAAAATCTACGAATTCTTCTTTGAATAGAGCTTAATTGAATAAATGAAAATTCATTTTTTAAACATTTAGCTATATCTGAAGATACAACAGACTCAGAAGAAATCATACCGAATATAATTAATTATAAAATAAAGTGCAATAGTTAAGCACTTTTTTTCTTGAAATGTCGGTATTTTCTCACAAAATTTTATAAAATCTAGTTAAAAATTACAGATTATAAGAAATTTTTATAAAAAATCTTTGTGTGTTGTGTTATAATATTTAAACAGAGGTTTTGAAGTATGAAATTAAGTGAAGTAGATAGAAGTAAATTAAGTCCGATGATGGCTCAATATATGGAAATAAAAGATAAGTATAAAGATGAACTTGTCTTTTATCGCCTTGGGGACTTTTATGAAATGTTTTTTGATGATGCTTTAATTGCATCTAGAGAACTTGAATTAACTTTAACAGGAAGAGTAGCTGGCCTTGAAGAGAAAGTTCCTATGTGTGGAGTTCCTCACGCTAGTGTTAAAACATATATTGAAAAACTTGTTAATAAAGGTTATAAAGTTGCTATCTGTGAACAATTAGAAGACCCGAGATATACTAAAGGGATGGTTAAAAGAGGAATAGTAGATGTAATAAGTAAAGGTACAATAGCAGATAATGACTTATTAAATGATAAAGATACATCTTATATAGCAAGTATATTGTTTTTTAGTGATAGTATTTTACTTACAATTTTAGATATTTCTACAAGTTATCTTGCTACAATATCTATTGAAAATAATGAAGAAACATTAATAAATGAAATACTTGAACTAAATTTAAAAGAAGTAATATTAGTAGATAATTTAAATACAAATCTAATTAATTTACTTAAAAATACTTATAATGTTGAAGTAACAATAAATAGTGAATTCTTGTGGGATAAATATAAAACCATGTTAGAATCAATACCAGATGCTAGAGTTAAAAGTGGAGTTGCACATTTATTTTATTATTTAGATGTAAGACAATTAAAAGATTTAAGTCATATAACTAAAATAAATTATTTACATAAAAATGATTATTTAGAAATGGATATTCATAGTATTAGAAATTTAGAGTTAGTTGAAACATTAAGATTAAAAGAAAGAACTTATTCTTTAGTATGGCTTTTAGATAAATGTAAAACTGCAATGGGAAGTCGTAAGTTAAAAAGTTGGATGTTAAATCCATTAAAGAATAAAGATAAAATAAATGAAAGATATGATAAAATAGAAAAGTTAAATAATGAGTTTATTATAAAAGATGAACTTAAAAATTTATTATATGAAGTTTATGATATAGAAAGATTATCAGGTAAAGTAATAAATGGTTCCCTAAATGCTAGAGATTTATTACAACTTAAAAATAGTATTAAAGTAATACCAATGATTAAAGAAAAAATTGCTGCTTTAGGTTTCGATTATTCACTTGATACTCATGAAGAATTATTTAAACTTTTAGATGTTTCAATAGTTGATGACCCACCGATATCTATAAAAGAAGGATATATGATTAAGAGTGGATTTAATAGTGAACTTGATGAACTTAGAAATATTCGTAGTGGTGGTAAAGATTTTGTGGCGGCTTTTGAAGCAAAGGTTAAAGAAGAAACTGGTATTAAGAGTTTAAAAGTTGGTTTTAATAAAGTTTTTGGTTATTTTATTGAAATACCTAATGGGAGTAAGAATTTAGTTAAAGATGAATATCATTGGGAAAGAAGACAAACTTTAACTAATTGTGAAAGATATATTTCTCCAGAATTAAAAGAAAAAGAAAGTATGATTTTAAATGCTGAAGAAAATATTATAGATTTAGAATATAAAATATTTTGTGATATTAAAAATATAGTAAAACAAGAAGTACCACATTTAAATAGAACTGCAGATGTTTTAAGTGAATTAGATGCTTTAGTTTCTTTATCTGTTTGTAGTGAAGAATATAATTTAGTTAGACCAAATATTACAGATGAACACATTATTGATATTAAAAATGGTAGACATCCTGTTGTGGAAGTGGTAAGTAAACTTGAATATGTACCAAATGATTGTGAATTAGATAATGGTGTAAATACTTTACTTATAACTGGTCCTAATATGAGTGGTAAATCAACATTTATGAGACAACTTGCTATTATAGTTATTATGGCACAGATGGGGTCTTTTGTTCCTTGTGAATCTGCAACACTACCAATTATTGATAAGATTTTTACAAGAATTGGGGCTAGTGATGACTTAGTAAGTGGAGAATCAACATTTATGGTAGAAATGAAAGAAGCTAGAAATGCAATTCATAATGCTACAGTTAATAGTTTAATTTTATTTGATGAATTAGGAAGAGGTACAGCAACATATGATGGTATGAGCCTAGCTCAAGCAATATTAGAATATATCAGTGATAATATTAAATCATTTACTCTATTTTCAACTCATTATCATGAACTTACAAGACTTGATAAAAAATATAAAAATATTAAAAATGTTCATGTTAGTGCAGTAGAAAATGGTAATGAAATAACTTTCTTACATAAAGTTAAAAATGGTGCTGTTGACAAAAGTTATGGTATTCATGTAGCAAGACTTGCTAAAATGCCAGATTCTTTATTAAAAAGAGCAGATGAAATATTAAATGAATATGAAAGTAATGCTAAAAAGAAAAATCCAGAAGAAAAAATACAACTTGCTATGGATTTTGAAACAAATGTTAAAAAAGATGATATAATAAAAGAGACAATAGAGAATATTGATGTTTTAAATACAACACCAATAGAAGCATTAAATGTCTTATTTGATTTAAAACAAAAGATTAAAAAGGGTGATTGATATGAAGTTAAAGGAAATAATAAGATTTTTTAAAAAGTATTGTGGTGGTCAAAAGAAACTTTTTATTAAATCTTTTATTCTTTTGTTTATTACCTCTATGACAGGAACTTTGTATGGTTATTTAATTGGACTTGCAATAGATAAAACTAGAATTAGTTCATTTGGTTTAGCAATAGCAGTATTATTTTTAATATTTATTATTGATGTTTTAGATAATTTGTTTTTTGATAGATATGGTAGAATTTATATGGAAAAGTGTGCTAATAATATAATGGAAAAAATTGGGTATGCAGTTTATGAAAAAGTAGGATTATTACCAGCTAGAGCTTTTGAAGAAAAATCTAGTGGAGAATTTATAAATAGAATTACTAATGATTCATCTACGATAGCGGATTCTTTCAGGCAAATTCTTAGAATAACAATATCCCTTCTTACTTGTACAATCGTATTTATTTATATTTGTTTTAATTCATGGATTGTAGCTTTGGAAGTAATAATCTATTTAGTGTTGTTCTATATTATTTCTCATAAGTATTTGCCTAGTATTAAGGAAAAACAAAAAGAAATAAATAAGGAAAAAGATAGAGCAGTTGCAGATGTAAGTGAATCTGTTCGTGGTATTAGAGAAATAAGAGCTTTAGGAATTAGAAAAAGTATGAATGATAATTTTAAGAATATAGTTAGAAATATATATTTTAAAATTAATAAACAAATGATTATAGAAAGAAATTATAATGCTTGGATTTATAATTTAAATTGTATTTTAGAGTTTGTTATATTTACTACTTGTATTCTTCTTATTATTAATGGAAATGGTTCTTTTGCTTTCTTTATGGCTATGACATATTATATTTATAGGTTTATGAATACAATTGAATTAATGATGAATTTATCAACTAGTATACAAAAAATGAAAGTATCAATTGAAAGATTAAGTGAGATACTTGATAATAAACTTTATGAAGATGAAAAGTTTGGTATTATTTCTAAAACTGATATAGAAGGAAATGTCGTATTTAAAAATATAACTTTTAAATATCCAAATGAAGATATAGAAATATTTAAGAGTTTTAATTTAGATATTCCAACGGGTAAAAAAGTTGCTATAGTTGGTAAAAGTGGACAAGGTAAAACAACAATATTTAATTTACTACTTAGATATTTTAACCCGGATGCTGGAGTTATATTAGTAGATGATATCCCAATAGAAGATTTTACAGAAGATGCTTTAAGGCGAAATATAGCTATTATTAGACAAGAACCATTTATTTTTAATAAAACTATTCTTGAAAATTTAAAAATAATTGATCCTTATATGTCTTTAAAAAAAATTAGAAATGCTTGTAAGTTAGCAGAAATAGATGAATATATTATGAGTCTTCCAAATAAGTATGATACTATGATTGGAGAAGGTGGAATTAATTTATCGGGTGGTCAAAAACAAAGATTAGCAATAGCTAGGGCACTACTGAAAGATAGTAAGATAATTTTGTTTGATGAAGCCACAAGTGCACTCGATAATGAAAATCAAAACAAAATTAAAATAGCAATTGATAATCTTGTAGAAAATCATACAATTATAATAGTTGCTCACAGATTATCTACAATAATGGATGCTGATTTTATTTATTTAATTGATGATGGTAAAGTTGTAGCAAGTGGAACACATAAACAACTATTAAAAAATAATGAAATTTATAAAAGTTTATATGAAAATGAAATATAAAAACATTGAGACTCAAATATTTTAAATATATATTTTTAAATATTTGAAATTGATTAAAACAACAAACAAAATGTTTATTATTTCTGCAATAACTAAACTATAAATTCCAATGTGACATAATGATAAAATTGCCATAACAAGTAATTTTAAAATAACTCCCCATAAAGTTATGTTCATGGTAATTTTAGCATGTCCCAAAGCTTGTAAAGCAGATGTAAGAACACCTTCTAAGTAAAAAAGTACAAAGAATGGGGCAAGTATTTTGATGTAATCAGAACCATTTGTGGTGTTATATAAAGTAAATAATAATTTATCTCTAAAAGTAAATATTATAAATGAAAAAAATGTTCCAATTAAAAGTGCAAATAAAAGACTTTGTTTAATTCTTCTTTTAACCATAGAAGAGTTTCTTTCCCCATGAAACTTACTTATTTCTGGTAATAGTGAAGTAGAAATCGCTGCAATAAAGAATCCTGGCATAGTTAAAAGTGCTAAAGAATAAGCATTGTAAGCACCATATTCTCTTAAGATGTAAGCATTTGTATAACCTGAAAATAAAAGTAAATTAGTAAGAATAATTGGTTCTAAAAAGTAACCAATATTACCAATAATTCTACTAGATACTGTAGGAAGAGAAATATTTAAAATATCTTTAGTATGCTTTTTACTAGGAAGTAAATTAGTTTTATAGTTTATATGTTTTGGCAAGAAAAATAAAAATACTATAATGGAAGAAATTTCTGATAAAATAGTTAAAAGTATTAAACCAAGTACCGCATACATAACAGATTTTTTCATAAGTATAGGAAGTATAGTTACAATAATAATTAATCTTACTATTTGTTCTAAAATATTACTTATAGCATGAGGAACCATATTTTGTTTCCCTGCAAAATATCCTTTTAATACTGCAGAAATAGATACAAAAGGAAGTGTAAGAGCAAAAGCCATTAATATCGGTGCTGCAAGTGGTTCTTTTAATAAATTTATAGCAATAAAATCTTTAGTTAAAAAAATTATTAAAATAAGTAAAAAATTAATTGATAAAATTAAAAAAGCAGCTGAGGTAAGAATTCTTATGGAACGACCTTTATTTTCTGAAACTAATTTAGATATAGAAATAGGTATTGCTAAAGTAGAAATTGTAAGTAATAATGAATATGTTGGGGTTGCTATAGTAAATAAACTTATTCCGTATTCCCCAATTATTCTTGTATAAACTACTTTTATAATAAATCCAAGCATTTTAGTTAAAAAACCACTTAGAATAAGGATTAAAGTTGATTTTATAAATAAATTCTTTTTCATGTAATACAATTTCTCCTTTATTTAAATGCAATTTTGTTATATAATAAATATATGTTGGAAGGTGGTTATTTTGCCAGATACAATTAATTTTGAAGAATTAGTTCCAAGATTAGAAAAAAGGGAACAATTTGAAACAATAAAAAAAGCATATAAATATGCCTATAATGAACATAAGGGAATGAAGCGACTTACTGGAGATGATTTTATAACTCACCCTTTAGAAGTTACTAAAATTCTTATGGATTTAAATGTTGATGATACTACCATTATTGCATCACTTTTACATGAAGTTATCAATAATGGTAATAAAACATATGAAGATTTAGTTAATGATTTTGGAGAAGATATAGCTAAGATTGTTTTAAGTGTGTCTAAAATTAATAAGTTAGAGTTACCTGATAATAATGAATCTAGTGCCATTTATTTAAGAAAAATATTAGTTGGTCTTGCCCAAGATGTTCGCGTTATGTATATTAAACTTGCAGATAGACTTCATAATATGAGAACCAACTGGGCAATTAATCCTCAAAAGCAAAAGCAAAAAGCTGAAGAAACAATGTCAGTTTTAGTACCAATTGCTCATCGTCTAGGTATTAATTCCATTAAAAGTGAGTTAGAAAACCTATCTTTATACTATTTAAAACCAGATGTTTACAATGATATACTAGAAAGATTAAATGAAACAGTTGATGAATTAAATGATTGCTTAGAAGAAATGAAAGAAAGTATTATAGATATTTTAACTAATGCAGGAATTAAATTTGAAATAAAGGGCCGAGTTAAAAGTGTTTATAGTATTTATAATAAATTATCTAATGGTAAAGAATGGAATAAAATATATGATATTTTAGCTTTAAGAATATTTGTTGAAGAAGAAGCTGACTGTTATCAAGTTATTGGTTTAATTCATTCTAGATTTAGACCGATGCCAAAGAGGTTTAAAGATTATATAGCAAGTCCAAAAGAAAATATGTATCAAAGCTTACATACAACAGTTTTTGGAGTTGAAGGGCATGTTTTTGAAATTCAAGTAAGAACCTATGAAATGGATGAAATTGCTGAAAAAGGTATTGCAAGTCACTGGTCATATAAAG
>ERZ857629.1536-NODE-1536-length-24852-cov-5.472759_pt1 | contig 24852 bp, 15 predicted proteins | sample MGYA00519700_ERZ857629 | MGnify/ENA primary metagenome ERZ857629 (study PRJEB31778, sample SAMEA3449351) | human gut metagenome | biome: human gut; feature: human-associated habitat; material: faeces | place: United Kingdom | collected 2010/2012 ...
GAAATCCAAAAGCATTTTTGACTATACCTCGCAAGGAAGCAGGTTATAGACCAATACACGATAGAATCCTCGACTTTAGCGAGGTGGAACAAACATTAAATAGCAATGACCGCCGACAGCAGGCATCGCGTTGCATGGATTGCGGTGTGCCCTTCTGTCACTGGGCTTGTCCATTGGGAAACAAGGCTCCAGAGTGGAATGATGCCCTCTACAAGGGAGACTGGGAACTGGCTTACCGCCTACTCAATTCCACCAACGACTTTCCTGAGTTTACAGGTCGCATATGCCCTGCTCTATGCGAGAAAGCCTGTATCCTCAACCTCATGGACCACGAGCCTACAACCAACCGTGAAGACGAGTGCGCCATCGTTGAGCACGCATTCTCTGAAGACTATGTTCATGTAGAAATACCCGAGCGTAACGGCAAGACCGTTGCCGTTATCGGTGCCGGACCTGCCGGACTTGTTGCAGCCAATCAGCTCAACCATAAAGGTTATAAGGTGACCGTATTCGAGGCACGCGAGAATGCTGGTGGCTTGTTACGTTACGGCATCCCTAACTTCAAGCTTAACAAGAGTATCATCGACCGCCGTCTGCGCCTCCTCGAAGAGGAAGGCATCGAATTTAAGTACAACCAACAGATAGATGTTAATAAGCTGCCAGAAGGCTTCGACGCTTACGTGGTATCTACAGGTACTCCTACAGCTCGTGACCTGAAGATTCCTGGAAGAGAATTGAAGGGAGTATATTTCGCCCTCGAACTGCTCTCTCAGCAGAACCGCATCTTGGCAGGCATGGAGTTCAGTAAAGACGAACTCGTCAATTGTAAGGGTAAGGATGTGCTTGTCATCGGTGGTGGCGATACCGGAAGCGACTGTATAGGAACAGCCCATCGCCAAGGCTGCAAGAGTGTGACACAGATAGAAATCATGCCAAAGCCTGTAGAAGGACCAGAAGATCCCAAGAATCCTTGGCCAAACTGGCCACGAACCCTCAAGACAACCTCAAGTCATGAGGAAGGTTGTACACGTCGCTGGAATATTAATTCGCTCGAGTTCTTGGGCAAGAACGGCAGACTGACAGGCGTCAAAGTACAACAGATAGACTGGAAGCCGAATCCCGAAGGAGGTCGTCCGCTGATGGTAGAAGCAGGCAAACCTGAGATTATCAAGGCTGAAGCTGTGTTCCTTGCCATGGGATTCCTAAAACCACAGCAGCCTGAGTTTGCCGACAATGTATTCGTGGCAGGCGATGCTGCCAATGGCGCAAGCCTTGTCGTAAGAGCCATGGCAAGTGGTCGAAAGATTGCAGCCCAAGTAGATCAATTTCTGAACAAATAATATCGGTTATTTTTAACTATAAGTAGCGGGGAGACGGACCTTGAGATGAGGTTTGCCTCCCCTTTTTTAGCTTTTATCATTTCGGAATTTTCGAATCGAAGGTAAAAAAGAGCAAATAATCGCCATCAGCATCAATCTCCACCTCATCACCCAGAGCCTCATTGAGTCCGCCTTGCCACCACTCTTTATAAGGATAAGGCTGCCATTTAAAACCTTTGCCCGACAAATGCGAACAGCCAAAATTAAAGATACTCACCTGTTGCCGAGCAAAACTCTCGAAACGCTGATGCCCCGAAGCTGGTACAAAATATCCGTTGTCGGTTATCATCGTCACATCGAGTCCGAAGACTTTCATGTATCGCATCATCAGCGAGATGTTGCAGAGCGTATGATCTTCTCTTTTACCCGTACAACCCACGAAGGCGATGCGTCGAAATCCTTTATCCATGCAAAAGCGTGTTGCTTTAGTCTGGTCATTGTCGTCCTGTTCGTCCACCTGATGCAGTATGTCTGCATAGCGTCTCTTGAAATCACTGGGTAACGAGTCGCCATCACCAACAATAGCATCGGGAGTTCCTCCGTGCAAGATATGGTGCATGCCAGCTCCATCACAACACACCAGATACTGTGCTCTGCTCAAAATAGAGAGCGGAACAGGGTGTGAGGGATAATCTCCATCACAGAGCACCACTGCATCAAAGGTGGATGCCGAACTGATACGAGGGCACATTTTATCTTTCTCTATCTGTGTCATTCTTGTTTTCTTCTTTTTATAACATCTTTCTGCGTTCGCTCAACGAGCAGAAGTAAGTACAAAAGTACTACAATTCATGTACAATCTCCATCTCACGCTCGTTAAAGAGTGTTATGAATAAGTGTTTTTCTTGGACAGAAACTTTCAGTAACTACTCAGTTTACCACAGGGGCCTTCCCCTGTGGTGAACTGAGTAGTTACAACTTTCATATATGCCCTACACGTTATCATAAACAAATACTGGAGCAAATTAGTTTACCAACAATGATTTTCTCCTTAAAGCCTCCAAATAGAAGTAGTCTGCATAGTTGATTGGCACATCAACCTCGCTATTAGCAGGTTTATGACCAGTAGAATGAAGCAAAAGAAATCCCTGGTTGCTTCCAACAGGTGCCTGATAATGATCAATTAGCGAGTTGACAATTTTATCCGCATATGCTATGTATTGCTTACCAAGTTCGACATCCACGTATGCTTGCAATTCATATAATGCAGAAGCGACCAAGGCTGCTGCCGATGCATCACGTGGCGCATTAGGTATTGCAGGATCTTTCATATCCCAATAGAAGATACCATCTTTTGGCATATTTTTAAGCGAGAAGAGGAACTCTGAAATACCTTTTGCCATATTGAGATAACGTTGATCGTGGGTGTAACGATAGCATAACGTATAACCATAAAGTCCCCATCCTTGTCCACGGCTCCAGAAAGAGTCATCACTATATCCCTGATGAGTTATACGAGAACGGACAGAACCTGTTGTCGGGTCATAATCTACTACATGGAATGACGAATTGTCTTCACGAAAATGATTCTTCATGGTTACATCGGCATGACTAACAGCTATGTCATAGAAACACTTATCTCCTGTCAGCTTATAAGCTTCAAAGAGCAGTTCCAGATTCATCATATTATCTATGATTACCGGGAAAGTCCATCTATCAGCATTATGATCCCAAGAGCGAATGCAACCAACCTTTGGAGAATAACGAGTGCAGAGCGTACGAGCAGCTTGCAGCATCACATCACGATAGCTCTGTTCACCCGTCAGCTGGTATGCCTTACCAAAGCTATCACCAATAATAAAGCCCAGGTCGTGAGTGCCTTTATGCCATTTTGCGCTCTCTATCAACCAAGTATTACTAACAGCATTCTCACGCCAAAACTGCAGATGACTATATTGAAACATCTGCCATAGAGTACCTGCAAAAAATCCTGAGCACCAATCCTTAGGACCTACTAACACAAGATTACCTTCCTTGTTGATACTGCGAGGAGTGACCTTATCCCCCTTGGCAGTCTTACGAACTACCGAAACACATTCCAAGGCATATCGTAACTGTTCATCGGCATGCGCCATGGCATTATCCAATTTGGTTGGTTTCTCGTATGTTAGCACAAACAAGTCATTCCAATCACGCTTCTTCACATTGCGATATATTTGAAGATAATCTTTGCGATTCTCATCAAGCAAAAAAGTACGATAAAAGTCCTTTGCCATCTCTTCCTGCTTATCTTCCCATCCACTTATTTGTTTATACGGCCAATCATTCACAGACTTACCCATGTAGGGAGCTATGAAATCCATGGCCTTGAAGAAGCTATGTTCACCACTAACACAGTACTGCTTGAAATCCAGTCCCTGATGTTTCAGCATCAGCATGAGGTCAATTATATGAGTGAGGTTAAATTGTGAATAACCAAAAGCCAAGGTACGGCGCAGCTCATGAGGTTGTTTACCATCAGACATTATCTGAGTGGCGATACGTCGTTTGGGGAAATTATTTACTACTTCATTAAAAACTTTTTTGTTTCCAGTATAAAGAGCATAAGCTGCAACCTGCACATCATAGGCTGTCGCATGATTATTTTTCTGATTACTTTCTTCAATGGCCTGTGGGTGAGTCAATAACCATTTCAATAATTGCGAAAACCAGTTCTTTAGTTGCTTAGAATCCTTTGGTGTAAAAGATGTAGAATGTTCTAACAATTGAACTCCATCTAACATTTCTACATAAGAGTATGTATCAATAACACCATAGCATCTTCCGTCAGCCACACCTGGAATATGTTGGGCAAAGCGTAAGTTAGGATTTACCATTGTTTTCTTATCAATGAACCATACTCTTAAAAGTTCTGTTGCCTTTTGGGCATATTTTTCTTCTCCAGAAAAGTAATAAGCCAAAGACAAACGATATACAGCATTTGCCATGGTAGAAAGTTTGTTGCGGTCAAATTTCTTCAATTCTGGATTTGACACACCATCACGCATGACATAAGGAAGCCCATCTGGTTGCGTATCATCAGGCCAGGCATAACGAGCCAAACTTACATAATCATGTTTAGAACCACTGGCGGGAATATACTCTTTACTCATTACCGAAAGTGGTTTTAGTAACAAATCAACATCAGCTTGACTTATCAAACTTTTAAACGCTTGACTATAAGCTGCATCTTTTAAATGAGACTTAGCGTATGCAAGATGTTTAACATCCAAGATAGCTTGAGCAAATGTGCTTGCCGACATGGTCAGCAAAGCACAAATAGTTATAAGTATTTTATTCTTCATGAATAACATTCACCTATTTAATATTAATTTCCATTTTATAATTTTGTGTAAAGGCAGAAACCTTATAATCACCATGATCAACAATGACAGTATTTGTTGTGGAAATATCATCATCACCATCACGAACAGGATTCCAAGTCTGCAAGATAATCTTTCCTTTCGCACCATGAAGAGCCTTCAAATTAATATTTTGTGTCCCTTTCTCACAGTTTGGCCAAACCATCTTGTAGCCACCATCTGGCTCTGGCTCTATGGCAGTACCACCTTCGTTGACAACTTGAAAGTCTTCTCCCAATAGTAAGGATGTCACTATGTAGTATTCCACTTCTGCGTGGATACCTTTTTGAGGGCGCTCACTCCAAAAATGCATAGGGATAACGAGAGTTTCCCCTTGATTCACATCCTTTTTGATATCATTAGGTTTTTTATGCCATTGTTCAAAACCAAAGAAATACCAATGTTGTTTGTCTGACTCTCCTTCACTCCCCCATGCATCATCACTACAACTTACTATAGTGAAACCAGTAATGAGCATCAATATGCAATATAATAACTTTTTCATCATATCTTCATTTTTTAATCGTAAAACATATTACCACTTAGGATTTTGTTTAAGCACTTTTTTACTTGTCGCAATCTCATAAGTTGGTATAGGATAATAGTAGTCACGAGATGGATCAAAACTACGAGTTTCTTCTGCCTCAATGACATATAAATCAGCTTGATCGGCTACCTTCTTCCCATTAAACATTCCATTCTCTGTAGTCAATCGTTTGGCTAAATCCTCACGACTCACTGTAGTCTCGCCCTCAATAAACTTCAGACCGAGAATACTGGTAGGTAAAACCTTCTCTGCAGTTTTCCAACGTATGATATCATTATAATGTATACCTTCGTCCACAAACTCTACCAATCGTTCACGTCTTATTTCATCAAGCATATTCAAACCATTCTGTTCAACGAATTCATTGGTCAGTCTGGCTGTCATTCCTGCACGTTGACGCACTGCGTTGACAGTCTTATCTAATTGTTCATCAGAAATGAATCCATTATATTCATAGAGAGCCTCCGCATACGAAAGCAATACTTCTGCATAACGGATAATCATCTTGTCAACTGTTGCTTTTCCATTTAATTGCCATTCGTCATACATGAATCCTTTTTTAATAGGATAACCATAACCATGCGCATTATTAAATGGGGTGTAACCACCCTTATAAGCTTCTTCATTATACTTATAGCAAGTCATTGCCAAACGAGGATCACGATTTTCAAAAATATCATTATAATGTATTTCATCCTGAATCGTAAATGCGGACTTCTCCCTTGGTAAACCATCCGTATAGAGAAATTGATCAATAACATAGCGTGTCACTGAAACCGAATTTTCCAACGTGCGAGAATTATTATGCGTGGTAGTACCAGCTCCATTAGGTCCATAAACCTTAACCAATACATTCTCACGGTTCTGGCGTCCTTCACCATCAAAAAGGAACATCTTTTCAAAATCAGGATAAAGGCTATGCTTACCACTTGCTATCAATGTCTCTGCTGCATCTATACTTTTCTTCAGATGTAGTTTATAGTCACTTCCCAAATGATGGTATTTAGAGAAAGTTCCCTCATAAAGTCCAATGCGAGTCAATAAACCTAAGACTGCCGATTTTGATACACGTCCCCAATTGGCTGCATCACTTAGCTTGTCTATATCAGGCAAATTATCATAAGCAAAGTTGAGATCATCATAACATTGCTGAAGTACTTGCTCACGAGGAGTACGCTCTGTATAGATGTCTGGATCGGATGTTGAAGTAAAAGGTTTTAAAATCAAAGGTACATCACCATACTTCTTAACCAACTCAAAATAATGAAATGCACGGAAGAAACAAGCCTCTGCTATCCAACGATTCTTGACTGTTTCTGCTTGAGTAGAAGCACCTATCTGCTTAATGATATTGTTGGCTATACCTATTTTATTATATGGATTTGTCCAATCAGAAGAAGTGGCTGGCACCGTTCTGTTACCTGTTGACACAGAATTAGGAGATGTAGATACAATTTCGTCTGAACGAGTATCCTGCCAGAATCCATCCAAATCAACATATAGCTTGTTACATGCTCCTCGGAAGTCGTTTTCTGACTTCCAGAAATTAGTATTGGCCAAGGTCGTCTCTGGCAACCTATCCAATTCACATCCCGTCAATCCCAAGGATGTAAAGACCATTAGAATAAATATCTTTTTCATTGTTTTGCCTTATTTTAGAAAGTTATGTTTACACCGAACGCCCATGTTCGGAAAAATGGATAATAGTTACGACCAACGTTATTGCCAGCCTCTGGATCAAACACCTTCAATAGATCAGAATGTTCCCAAACGTCATTACCTGTGATATATACACGTATACTATTCACATATTTTTTGACATAAGGAATTGTATAACCCAAAGTAATATTTTTTAATCTCAAGTAGGAAGCATCCTGTACCCATTTATCAGATGGACGGAAGTTGAAATTTTCTCCACCATTATTGGTTTTATAATCATAGAGACGTGGCCAAAATGCATCTTGGTTATCCTCTGTCCAATAGTCACGGTGAATCGTCCATGGCATCTGGTAAGTTGTATAGAATGGAGCGATGGCTGCAGCATCTATCATGATTTTGCGTTTTCCTACGCCTTGAAACATCATTGAGAAGTCAAAACCTTTCCATTGTGCAGAAATATTGAAACCATATAGATAACGTGCGTTGGAGTTTCCAAGATATACCAAATCACCATGATCTTCCTTGGTTCCAGAACCGGCACCAATCTGATGGTCGGGATTGCCCTGAGCAAGGTACTTCACATCACCACCTGATATTTTGCCATCGTTAAAACTCTTATAACCAGGATGCGCCTCCTTATATGCTAAATATTCATCACGGCTTTTCCAATATCCATCAGTTTTATAGCCCCAAATAGTATTCATTTCATAACCTTCAAGGAGTGCTATGTTACCTTCACCCACGACATTAGCTCCATCATATTTCTCCAAACGATTTTGGCTGTCAGAGAGATTGAAAGATACCTGATAGCTAAAGTCCTTTATCTTATCTCGCCAAGCTATTTCAAAGTCCCATCCCCATGTCTTCAGCTTACCGACATTGACATTAGGTACACCAATACCGATTACATGAGGCATCTGTAATGCAGAAAGCATATCGTCATTAATCTTCCAATAATAATCGAAAGACGCTGTCAGACGATTGTCAAATGCACCAAGGTCTACACCTATATTGGTTGTAGAGATTGTTTCCCATGTTTTATCAATGGATGCAAGAGTCTTTTGATAGAACAACTTTTCACCCATATAGTTTCCATGATTAATGGTAGGTATATAATCATACATACCCAAAACAGCACCATTGCCCAACTGTCCCCAAGATGCTCGTAGTTTTAAATTGCTCAACCAGGTAATATCCTTCATAAAATTCTCTTGGTTCAAACGCCAAGCTGCAGAGATAGAAGGAAATGCCTTCCAACGTTTATCTGGTGCCAAACGCGAACTACCGTCGTAACGAACATTTGCCTCAAAGAGATATTTTTCGTCAAAATTGTAGTTGATACGCCCAAAATAGGACATCATCGACCAGGTTCCGATATAATCGCCTATAGCAGTATTTGTTGCTTCCGAAGCATCATAATAGTTAAAAGAGAAGAAATCGTTTGAAAGTAAATTCTTCACTGTTCCATCCATCTGGTCCTTACGATAATTCTCATAACTCATACCACCAAGAATATTGAAGTTATGCTTTTTGGCAACGGTAAATTCATAATTAGCAATTAATTCTGCCAAATCCTGATATGAAGTATTTTTTTGGCGTGACAGAGAGTTGGGATCATTAACTTTAGAACGAACCTTATCAGCATTTCTATCATACCAAACGAGCAAACGCTTCTCATTGCTATTGGTATAGATACCAGCCAAACGAGACAAATTCAAATTTAAATGTAAACCTTTAACAAGATTATCCACCTTCAATGATACTTTTCCTGTATAAGCTTCATATTTAGAACGATTAGCACCACCATTCTTCATAATATCAATAGCATTCGCCTGTAAGTCACCATTATAAGGACTATCATTAATATCCTCTGAAGGATTATAGATAGGTTGGCGCCCGCGAGTAGAATAAAGCAGATTAAATATTCCACCCGCACCATATGAACTCTGAGCTGTACGAGTAGACTGATATCTTACCAAAGTTCCTAAGGTGACATACTTGTTGAGTTTGGCATTCACCTTCGTATTTAAACTCCAACGCTCATTGGCATCAGGACCATAACGCAATAATCCATTCTTGGTGTAGTATTTTCCTGATACCATATAGTTCAAGTTCTTGGTACCTCCTGACACAGCAACAGTATGGTTCTGCTGGGTGGTAAAATTACGGGTTCCTTCTTCAACCCAGTTAGTTGCCTCGAATAAATCCCAGCGACCATTGCTATTATTAGGACGATAATTGAAGTTAGGATTTCCAACCCAACCACTCTGTTCTTCATTCCATTCCACTTTTCCGCTATTGTTCACGCGGCCAATATTAATCATATTTTGCTCTTCCCATGCAGGAAGACGTTCTGGCATATTGCCAGGTGTATTAAAAGCAAAGTATCCATTGTAAGTTACCTTAGCTTTTCCTTCTGTTCCATTCTTGGTTGTAACAAGCACAACACCCGCAGCTGCACGAGCACCATAAATAGCACAAGCTGCAGCATCCTTTAAAACAGAAATGGAGGCAATATCATCTGCATTGACCAATGCCAAATCTCCCTCGACACCATCTATCAAAACTAAAGCAGAAGTGCTATTTGCAGAAGAGAATCCACGAATACGCATCCCTGACGTTTCACTTCCTGGCTGACCACTGGAACGCAGAATGGTAACACCTGGCAGCTGGCCCTGCAATGCAGAAACTGCATCTGTAGCTGGTTGGGAAGCCAACTTTGAGCCTTCGATAGCAGAAACGGAACCTGAAAGATTCACTTTTTTCTGCGAGCCATAACCTACTACCACGACTTCAGATATGGACTCTACATTTTCCTCCAGTTGAATAACCTTTGGGATAGCCTTGGCTTTGTACGTCTTGGCTTTGTAACTTAAATAGCTAAACTCAACAGAAGAATTTGGCTTAACTTCCAATACGAAGTTACCATCTAAGTCGGTAATCGTCCCTCTATTACTGCCAACTTCCTTTACTGTTACTCCGATGAGTGCTTCTTCTGAAGCCCCATCAATTACTTTACCTTTTATTGTCAGCAAACCACCCTGAGCAAACGCAAGTGAACACACCAACGACAGCACAAGCAGAGATAACAATCTACGGTAACCGGTTTTTAGTTTTAAAAGGTTCATGTTCATTGATAATTATTAATTGTTATATATAAAAAAAGAGATTGTCAAGTAATAGAAGAATGTTCTCCTCCTTTTTCTGAAAGCCATATCTAAGAGTTTACAATCACAAGACTTCGAGAGAAGATAAATACATCCCCATATCAAATTCCATCCTTCACAAGGAAATATCATTTGTTTGCAAAAATAGTTCTTTTCATAATAAGTTGCTAAAAACTCAATACATCAAAAATACTATAAATGTAGGATTCCGCTACATCCAAACTTTCTCACATAAAAAAAACAGACCACATTATCAGCGTTTTACATTATTATTTACCACTACAAACTTTTTATATATTTATTGGGATACATCTATTTTTTTATGTATCTTTGCATCATTCAAACTAACAATAACATAAAAGTATGTTTAAACATATTATTATTATCTTTCTATTACTATTGCCCCCATCATTACAAGCACAGATGTATTGGCAACGCCCTGTTGTCAATTATAATCGTCATACCTATAATGCAGCAAGTCAAAACTGGAGCATAGAACAAGACAGCAATGGTTGGATGTACTTTGCCAACAACAAAGGTTTACTCGAATTTGACGGTGTGTATTGGAATCTCTACTCCTTACCTCATCTTGCCAAAATGAGATCACTGAGAATAAGCAGTGACAAACGTATATATGTTGGAGCACAAAAGGAATTTGGCTATTTTTCCACCAACAAAATTGGTGGACTCGATTACCATAGCCTATCGTCAGACATAGCCCCACAGACTGTTTCTAACATTTGGAACGTACATATTATTAATAATAGAATTTATTTTCAAGGTGATAGATATATATTCTGTTATGAAAATTCTAAAATTATACCTATTGACTGCAATGGAGTAGCATGTTCAAGCCCTGTAAATAATAGACTCTATTTCAGTAATACTAAAGGAATATCTTATATTGTAAACAAGAAAATATTTCATATTCCCAACTCTCATTTTTTTAATCATTATAAAATAGTTAAATTCTTACCATACAAAGGCAATTTACTCATCATAACACAAGACCATGGTATATATTTATACGACGGAAAAGAGTTTAGTAAACCTTTTTCTACAATAGATCGTCATCTTGTCCAGCATCACGCAACTTGCGCTCTTATCTGTAATGATCTCTTAGCTATTGGCACATCAGGAGAAGGATTGATGCTTTTCAACATCAAGACCCAACAAATTGAAAAAATCAGCATCGAAAATGGAATGCAAAATAAGTCTATTCTATCAATGAAATTTGATAAAGAAGAAAACTTATGGCTCGGTTTGGATAATGGTATTGATTATGTTTCGCTAAAGACTCAACTATATTTTCTTAACAGCAAACTCTCAAATATCGGTGCTGGATATTGCTCTTCTGTATACAATAACAACTTATATTTAGGTACAAATCAAGGTCTTTTCAACATGAGTATACCTCATGCTATCAACGTACCTATTTATCCACAAGCCATTTCTAACATGACAGGACAGGTACACAGCATATATCAATATGATGGAAAACTATTCTGCGGAGGAAGAAATTTCTTTGGAGTAATTGACGGCAATCAAGTGAAAATGTTCAACAAACGTGGTGTTTGGCACATACAATCCAGTAGTCAAGATCCCAACATTTTGCTTATCGGAACATATTGGGGATTAGAAGTAATGCGAAAAATGCAGGACAGATGGGTTTTAACTAATAACATACCAAAAATTCATCTTTCTGCGAAAACCATGTATTTCATTCCAAGGACCAACCAGGTTTGGATTGCTAATAAAAGCGATGGCATTTGGAAAATTACTCTAAATTCCAAGTATACCGAGGCTATAGACCTGAAGAATTATAATAATCAACAACTACCCAAGGGGGATAATGTATATATCACACAAATCGGCTATGACCTTCTTATAGCGTCTCGTAAAGGTCTTTTCCGCTATGATACTGAACAAGACATTTTACTACAAGATTATCATCTCGAACAGATTCTGGATGGACACTGCTCATATAGTTACATCAAAGAAGACTCTTTTGGGAACATCTGGTATGTTGCCAATGGAATTTTAAAATGCTACAATCAGCAACAGCATACAAAACATTCTTTTTGGAAAGACATGATGATAGAAGACTTTGAAGATGTTTATTCGGCAAATTCACATCAGTTCTTTATCGGAACAGAAGATGGCTTTGCACTTCTCGATACCTCAAAGAAGGAAGTAGTAAAAAACAAATTATCTCTTTTTATCCGAAAAATATATACAACTAATGGTAAAGACTCAATTATATTTACCAACAGGCTTATTAATAATAAAGAGAATGAAATTGAGGTAAAGTACAAAGACAACTCCTTTAGAATAGAATATGGAAGTAATAACTTCTGCCCCACAAAAGCCATATCATACTCATTCATATTAGAGGGCTTTGATAAGACTTGGAGTAAATATACGTCTTCAACCCAAAAAGAGTATACAGATCTGCCTGAAGGAAACTATATATTTAAGGTAAAGATTCGCTCAGATTCGCATAGCAAAGATATTATAACCAGTATTCGCATAAAAGTGCTTCCGCCATGGTATCGTTCATGGTGGGCTTATATCTTTTATATGATACTCATATTAAGTAGTTTTTACTATAGTTACCTACGATATCAAAAGGGACGAAAACGCCTTATTCAATTAAAAGACGCAGAGATGAACAGGCAAAAGTCCGTTTTAGAAAAAGATATAAACCAAAAGCAAAAGCAAATCAGCGAACTTGAAGAGGAAAAATTACGTAATGAACTTAACTATAAATCTGATGAGTTAATAAAAACAACACTCAACGTAGTGAGGAAAAATGAGATACTGCAAAAAATCAAGAAAGATGCAGTAAATCTTTCACGTACCATAAACGACGGAAACTTAAGTAGTATTCGACGAGGTATGTTGCGTCTCATCAATCAGATAGATATTAATTTGGAGCATGACAGCGATCTCGACAACTTTCAAAGTTCTTTCAATGCAGTACATGATGATTTCTTCAAAAAACTCGACACCCAATATCCTCAACTCAGTTACAAAGACAAGATGCTATGTGCCTACATCAAGATGAGTCTTATGTCTAAAGAAATAGCACCTCTACTTAATATATCTGTCAGAGGAGTTGAAATCAATCGTTACAGATTAAGAAAGAAACTTGGGTTAGATGAAAAAGCTAACCTTGCCAAATTTCTTCAAAATATATAAATTACTATTGCTGTCCGGTAAAACTTAAACGAACATAATAATAACGCAAAAATAGCTATATTATTGTGTACTGCCAAAAATAAGAAAAGCGTGTAACTCATTGAGATATGCGGATTTATCTATCTATACCTTTCGGCAGTTATCTAACTTACTTCACCTCCTCAAAATCATCATCAACTGACTATCAGCGTGTTAACGCCCGATGTTGCATACATGTCGAAAAAACGGAAATAACCATTGATAACCAACATGTTACAAAATCGATGCAAAGATACTGATTTCCACCTAAATAACCAAAAGAAAACAAGTAAAATGCTACATACTTGCTACATTTTCTTGATGTGGATTGTCCCTTGCAAAGTAGAATTGACAAAAAGAAGTGATAGCAACACAAGAACCCTCTTTTTGGAAAAGCAAATATACTCGTTTGTAGTGTAAAAATGGCTGCTATAAGTTATAAAAGTGAAGAATAAGATATAAAAATGACAGTTTCTTAAAGAAAAGTACTTCAATTATTCGTTATCATTGAGAAAATTGATTATCTTTGCCCACGTATTATAAATAATGTATGCTCATTTGGCATATTGTAATAACTTCATTATAATAAGAATGGAAAATCGAATCAAAGTCGTTCTCGTTGACAAGAAGAAGACCAACAAGTGGCTAGCCGAGCAACTTGACTGCTCACCTACTACTGTCAGTAAGTGGTGCACCAATGTCAGTCAACCGCCAATGGAGACATTCGTCAAAATAGCCGAATTCCTTGAAGTCGATATTAACGAGTTGTTGAGACTTGAAAAGAAGAACGAGATTCAAAGTAACTCGTAATTTATTCACCAATTATTTCTGTGCAGATTATGAACAGCATCCATACAAATATTCAATCCGCACGCTTCAAGAAAGGCGATGCTTTTGTTCAGTGTGATTATGACTCTATCACTTTCATGGAGATAAACGAGGTTGACCAGAGTACTGACAGTATGGATTTCTGTACAGTCACTTGGTACTGCTGCGAAAAAGAAGGAGTAAACATTCAGCGTCGCTTCTCTATGGCTGCCCGTGATGGCAAGTTCAGTAATTTTGAACCAATAGCACGCAACATACTAAAAGAGGCAAAAAAGGCAATTCGTGAGTTTGAAGCAAAGGTAAAATCATTGAATAATCAGAATGAGATTCAACAGCATTACACAGATTGCAGCAAATATCTAAGACATCTGATTGGTGATGAAGTTGAAACTGACGAATCATTTTCTTCAAAAGAGAACAAGCTAATCACGCACCAATGGCTTGATTGCTCGGATGACAACTACTGGGTAGAAGATGACCTTGAGTTAGGTGACAAATACATCACCCTTGTATGTATAACAATCGAGACATACTATGACAAGGAAGACAAGACCATTGCCGAGCAATTCATCTACCTACGTGACAATTGTCCGTACAGCTGGAATACACTTGCAAAAAGTGACGCCAAGTATATGGTAATCGAGAAGCCAAAGAAGTAAAACATGCATCAAAACATGATGTCAAAGCAAATATCCAAATATAAAAGCGATATGGAAGTTCAAATAAAAGACAATAAGATATACGCACCACTCAAAGGTAAGTGGCTGGTCACAAAACCAGAAGAAGAAGTACGCCAAAAGTACATCTGTCGTTTGGTTGATAGCTATGGTTATGATATCAATCAGATGGACCAAGAATTGAAAGTCACTAACTCTCAACGCGGTCAAGGTGCAGCACGAGCAGATATCGTAATTTGGAAATCAGCCAAGGACAAGACAAACGGCAAAAGTGCTTTTATCGTAGTTGAATGTAAAGCAGAAAGCGTTACCATTCGTAAGGACGATTACTATCAAGGATATAATTACGCCTCTTGGGCTGGAGCTGATTTCTTTGTGACTACCAACTTGAAAGAAACTCGAATCTTTAAAGTCGTAAAAGGAGAACTTCCAAAGAAACTCGAAGAAATTGTTGATATACCATCTGCGGAAAACGCGACAAACGAGAAAAAGGTGAAAGAATTGTTGAACCAGACAAAAGCTTTTACTCGTGATGAATTTTCACGCCTACTCTACAAGTGTCATAATATTATCCGCAATAACGACAAGCTCTCTCCTGAAGCTGCATTTGACGAGATTAGCAAGATTCTTTTTATTAAGATTCGCTACGAACGAGACAATACAGGTACACAAATATTCTCTAAGGACGCATTTGTAAAGCTTAAAGATGCATATAATAGCATGAAGTCTAAAGATGCTCCAGAATTTTATCAGTTCCTGTTTGAAAAGACAAAAGAAGACTTTGCTAAAGATAATCTCTTTGATCAAAATGAAACAATAAGGATTCGAGAGACAAGTTTTGAAAAAATTGTTGAGGAGCTACAAGTTTATAATCTTTCCACAACATCTGATGATGTAAAAGGCATCGCATTTGAGAAATTTCTTGGACGTACATTCCGTGGAGAACTTGGGCAGTTCTTCACGCCACGAACTATTGTTGAGTTTATGGTATCAGTTCTCGATCCTCAAGAAGGCGAATTGGTTTGTGACCCTTGCTGTGGAAGTGGCGGCTTCCTTATCCGCTCATTTGAGTATGTACGCGAACAGATTGAATCAGAATTGGAACAACGTAAGGAAGAGATTAAGGCTCAACTCATCCCTAACAATTACAATGAACTGAAAACAAAAGAGCAAGAAGCTATTGATGCTAAGATTTCTGATACATTCTCTAAAATGAACTTTGAGGCGGATATCAATAATGCTAAGGGAAGACTTCGCAGCCTTTCTTTTGACTGTATATACGGTACAGATGCAAATCCACGTATGGCACGTACAGCCAAGATGAATATGATAATGCATGGAGATGGTCATGGTGGCGTACATCATCATGACGGACTTCTCAATGTCAATGGTATTTGGGACGGAAGATTTGATGTTATTCTTACCAATCCTCCTTTTGGAGCTCGTGTGGATAAAGATAGCATAATTACAGAGGCAGACAAATTTACAGACGAAGTGAAGATCAAAGCATATGTAAAGCGATATGGAGAGGAGTATCTTACAGCTCTTAAGCAGGTAAACGACCATATAGGAGAGCCCATTCTTGATTTATTTGGAGTTGGAAAGATGAGCGGTCTTACAGAAGTACTGTTCATAGATCGTTGCTTGAATCTCCTTAAACCAGGAGGCCGTTTAGGCATTGTTCTTCCAGAAGGTGTATTGAATAATACAAACCTTCAGAATGTACGTGAATACTTTGAGGGAAGAGCAAAAATCCTGTTAATTGTTTCTATTCCACAAGAAGTATTCATGGCAGCAGGTGCAACTGTTAAGCCTAGTCTGATGTTCTTCAAGCGTTTCACAGAAGAGGAACAAATCCAGTATGACACCATAAAGCATGATGCATACGAAGAAGTGCATGACAAATATATCGTAGAATTAAACTCAATAGAAGCAGATTTAGCCAAAAGAGGAAAAGAAGCATTACCTGCAACAGAGAAAAAGAAGCTACGTATAAGAAAAAAAGAGATTGAAACTACCATTGATGCAGAAGCAAACTCTCTTATCAAACAGCGTTTCGACTATGTAATTCCAATTGCCGATATCAAGCGAGCTGGCATAAACTCTATAGGTGTCAAAATTGAAAATGACCTTGAGCCCCTTTTAGATGAGTTCACTAAATATCGCAAAGAAAACAATCTTTGGCATGTACGACATGCTAAGACATCATATCAATATAATTATGATGGCAACATGACTCGTATACAAGAGTTTGACGGTATGGTCAGCGAACCAGAAGTGTTCTACAATGTAGATTAGTACAATATGACAAAAATAACAAATAAATTTCTGCATTTTGCAAACTATAAGGACATGCCAAACTGGAGTGTCCAGTATGCTGATGAAGAAGATCTTGGTTTTACCAAGAAATATCCAATGGCAAGAATTGGATCGTTTCTTGTAAAGAGTCAAAATGTCATTGAAGTTCAGGACGATATAGAATATAAGCAAGTAACTATCAAAATCAATAATGGTGGTGTTGTTCCTCGCAACAATGGAGCAACCATCAAAGGATTGAAAATAGGAACCAAGCGCCAGCATGTAGTACATGCTGGACAATTTATCATGTCAAAAATAGATGCTCGTAACGGAGCATACGGAATTGTACCAGACGAACTTGAAGGAGCTATTGTAACAAATGACTTCCCAGTCTTCGATGTTGATGCAGAAAAGATTGTCCCTCAGTTCTTGGTTCTCATTTCAACAACAGACAATTTTATCGAATTTGCACGTAAATGCAGCAGTGGTACTACTAATAGAAAGCGAATTGACATAGATGCTTTTCTTAATCAGCAGATACCACTGCCAAGTGTTGATAAGCAAGAAGATATTGTAAAGAAATATCGCAAAGCATTGATGGCAACCAAGACAATTGAAGAGATAATTATAACAGAAAAAAAAGCTTGTTTAGAATACTGGGGTAACTCTTTGGGTATTGATATTATGTCAAGAGAAAGAGTTATTGATGGGAAACTTTTGTTTACCAAACTATCTTCCATATCAAAATGGGGCGTAGATTTTATTAATGACAAAAAGAGACAAGAGCAATTTAGTAAATATTATAAAAGTTTTCAAATTAAAGATTTCTGCAAAATAGGAAGCGGAGGAACTCCTTCTAGAGGAAATGACAAATATTATTTTGGTAATATTCCTTGGATAAAAACTGGTGAACTAAATGATGATATTATTACAGATTCCGAGGAAAAAATAACTCAAGAGGCTGTAGATAATAGTAGTGCAAAATTATACCCGGCAAATTGTATTGTCATGGCTATGTATGGCGCTACTATTGGCAAGACAGCGAAATTGGGAATTGAAGCAACTACCAATCAAGCATGTGTTGTTCTTTATAATATAGACAATTCTTTGGTTGATACTGACTTTCTTTGGTTTTATCTACAGACACAAACTAATAAATTTAAGGAACTAGCATATGGCGGTGCTCAGCCAAATATCAATGCTGGCATTGTTGCAAATTATTTGATTCCTATTCCCACTATGGCAAAACAACTAAGTATGGTAGAACATACAAAGAAAACTCGGAGTCTGATTCAATCTTTGAAAAATAAGATGTATAAAAAGACAACAGAAGTAAATAATTTTATCAATTCTATTTTATTTGAATAAGCTATGAAACTTAATTCTCTTACAATAAATGGAAATGGGTATAAAAACCTTAAAGGTACTTACTCATTTCAAAACAGTAATGGTTATATTGCTCTAATAGGTTTAAATGGTTCTGGAAAAAGTAATTTGTTGGAAGCTATTAGCATCGCATTTGCAAATACTAAAGACTTTGATGTTGAGCAAAACTTTACTTACTCTCTTTCATATGAAATGTCTGAAGAATTAGTAGAAATATCTGAAACATCAAAATATGGAAACGGAACAATAGACGGAAGGCATATTCCATCTTCTATAATTGCATGCTATAGTGGCGAGGACAATCGTTTGTGGAATTCTGGTTTTAAAAAATATTATGTAGCTTTCTTTAATAAAGCTATACATGGAGGAGAATATAAACCATGGTTGCTATATATTAACAAGTATTGTTGGAAAATTGCATTTTTGTCTTTACTTTTTAGCGAAAATACAGATGTAATAAGCTTTTTTAGAGACAAGTTACATATTGATGACTTTGATACTATTAATGTTAAGTTTACACCTAACAATAATGTCAAGCCAATCAAGCATGAAGCCTCTAACTGGTATATGCGAATAAAGGAAAAATATGCAGAAGCATTTATTTCAATTCGTGACTTGAAAGGTGAAGACCTTATGTGCAATCAATATACAGAATTGACACCTGACCAAGTAATCTTCTATTATTTGTATTTCTTACATATGCCTGACAAACGAGGAACTCTTGATCTAGAGGCAGATAAACTTATTGATTCAATTGACATCAGTCTTAATGGTTATAGTTTTAATGATTTAAGCGAGGGAGAGAAGAAACTCATTCTTATTGAGTGTATAACAAAAGTACTTGGTGACGAACAATCTCTTGTACTTTTGGATGAGCCTGATGCTCATACCCACATTGCAATGAAAAAAGATCTTCTCAAACTCATCTCAGAGTTTAAAGGGCAGACAATCATGACAACTCATTCTCCGATGTTTCTTAATAAACTTTGGAATGGATATAATGAAAAAAATGTCTTTTACATGAATGAAGGTAAAATAGAAGATTTCGAGCCATTAAAGCATTTATCAGAATTAACAGATAATGAGGTTGACTATTTTGAAGGTACATTCATATTAAGTTCGAAAAATATCCTCGTTACAGAAGGTACCTATGACGGATTATATCTAAATAAAGCTATTTCTATCTTTGAAAAGGAAGATGTAAAATATAGTAAATTAAGAGATATTACTATCGTTTATTCTGGCGGAACAGGTAATGCATTTACTTTTTATGAGCAAATACTAAAAGACACTTCAGATTTACATGATAGAATCGTTTACTTATTCGATTACGACAAAGCAGGTCTTACTGGATGGAAAGCAATAAATGAAATTGCAGACCCAAAGGTAACTCCTATATTCTATCAAGAAGACTATTCTGTCAATTTGGATACAAATATGCAAAATAATAACATCGCGCCAAAAGATACGATTATGGTAGAAGATCTTTTTGCTCCACAATCTTATGAACCAAAAGTTAAAGTTGTTCATGATATGAATACACATAGAGAATTTCGATGCAATACACAAGGCAAAACAACTGATGCAATCAAATCCTTTATTGAGAAGAACTATAATTCTTTCGAAGAAGAATGGTTGGTGGGATTCAAGCCTACTCTTGACAAGTTAATAGAATTATTTAATCTGTAAAAATGCAATAATGAAAGGCGACGCACAACCCCTAATAAAATTCTTTGATGGATCGGACAAGCGATTCATCATACCTCTGTATCAGCGCAACTACGACTGGAAGGAGGAAAACTGCGAGCAGTTGTTTCAAGACTTGATGAAGCTACATAATAGTGACCGTAAGAGTCATTTTTTTGGTAGTATCGTATCAAGCATTCAGTCGGGAACAGAAGACAGATTTATCATTGATGGTCAGCAGCGAATCACTACAGTTTCGTTGCTGCTTATAGCTATGGTCAATGCCAAGAAAGAAGGACTGATAGAGGCTACTGATGCAAAACTTGTTGAGAAAATCTTCAAGCGTTATCTTGTGGATGAATATCAGGAGGATGAGCGCAAGGTGAAACTTAAGCCCATCAAGAAAGATATGCAGGCATTTGATGCGTTGCTATATAAGCCAAAAGAACAATATATCAAGGAGTCGAACGTGACTCGCAATTACGACTTCTTCTATAACAAGATAACTGGTGTTGGTTTAACCCTCGATGAGCTCTTTGAGACCATAAAGAAACTTGAAGTTATCAACATACGTCTTGACGAAGATGATGACCCACAGTTGATTTTTGAGAGTCTGAACTCTACAGGTCTTGACCTGAGTGAGGCAGACAAGATTCGCAACTATCTGCTGATGTCACTCGCACCAGCCGAGCAGGACGACCTTTATACTCGATTCTGGAACCCTATTGAGGAGTTTACCAAGTACGATCCATCCTCTTTTGTGCGTGATTACCTGACTATGAAACAGGGTAAGATTGGACGTATCGACAAGATATACTTCATCTTCAAGGAGTATGCTGAAACAGCGAATATCGACAGGGCAACACTCTTGGAGGATATGCATCACTACGCCAAGATATACAGTCAAGTTGATAATGCCAAGGTAGGAACAGACAAACTGAACAGGAAACTGAACCAGTTGCGCACATTGGATTCAACCATCGCATATCCGTTCTTTATGGCCTTCTTCGATTATGCGTCTCAAGTAGGATTGGCAGAAACCGAAATATATCAAGTACTTGATGTAATTGAGGCTTACTGGGCTCGCAGAATCATCTGTAACCTTCCTTCTAATGCTCTGAATAAGGTATTTGCGACACTGCATAGAGATGTGTTGAACCACGTAAATAAAACAAGTGACGATACTGCCCCTTCATATATAGCAGTGTTAACATACGTCTTATTAAAGAAAGGTCGCTCTTCTGTATTCCCATCCGATGAGGAGGTGAAGGGCGACTTCAAAACACGTCAGGTATATAAGATGCCTGCTAATGCCCGTATGTTTATCCTAGAACGTATGGAGAATCAGGATAATAACGAGCGTCATGATGTGGTGAAGGAACTGACGGAAAAGAATATCACGATTGAGCATATCATGCCACAAACCTTGTCAGATAAGTGGAAAACTGCGTTGGGTAATGATTGGGAAAGAATTCATGAGCAATATCTGCATACGATGGCAAACCTTACCCTCACTGGATATAATTCTCAATACAGCAACCTTACCTTTATTGAGAAAAGAGACATGGAGAAGGGGTTCAAGGATAGTGCATTCCGCCTGAACAACTTTGTTAAGTCATGTGAACAATGGACTGAAACTGAATTGAAAGCACGTCAGAAAGAACTGCAGAATGTGTTCATGCGTCTTTGGTCAATGCCTCCAACATCATTTGAGCCATTGAGACGTGAGGCAGAATCGGCATCACTTGATGAGGAGGATTATGAGTTCACAGGAAAGAAGCTTCAGGCATATATACTGCATGGGGTTAGATATGCAGTCAATACATGGAAGGAAATGCTCATTCAGGTGTGTGGGCACATTCTGATAGAAAAGCGTTCGACCATAGAATGGCTCTGTGCAAACGAAAAGTGCTGTTTCTCAACTACACCAGAAGACTGGAAACGTGAACTTGCCCCTGGCATGTACGTGTGGACAGACAACAGCACTGCCACTAAGATCAATATACTGCATGGAATGTTCGAAGAATGTAACATTCCAGCATCAGAACTTGTCTTTGAATTCCGTTCAGATCAAGAAGGAGAGGATGGGGAATAATAACATTGAACATATAGAAATATGACTCACAATTTAACGACGTCAGCTATAGAACGCCAAAATGTACTAAATAACAATATGGCTATTGCCAGCATACAAAAGGCGTTGGATATAGAAGCTTTCTTGTTCGAGGGCTCCTACTACCTTACGAAGCAAATGGTTGCAGATTTCTATGAGGTAGATACACGAACTATTGAGAATTATCTTGCTTCAAACGAAGAGGAGTTAAAGCATAACGGATACTTTTTATGTAAGGGTAACAAGCTGAAAAACTTGAAGTTACAGTTTGGTTACGAAAAAACTTTCGCGACCAAAATAACACAATTAGGTCTATTTAATTTCCGTGCTTTTCTAAACATAGGAATGTTACTTGCTGAAAGTGATAAAGCTAAGAAGGTCAGGAGCCTGATCTTGGATATAGTCATTTCAACCATCAATGAAAAAGCTGGAGGTGGAACAAAATATATCAACTGGCGTGACAGGGAGTATCTTCCTGCAGCAATCCAGGAAGACAATTACAGAAAGAATCTAACATCTTCTATTAGCGCATATGTTGATGGTCATCCAACCTACAAGTATTCTGCCATCACAGACATGATTTATAAGGCTGTATTTAAGGAGAATGCAAAAGAATATCGCGAATTACTTAAATTGGAGCCAAAAGATAATGCGAGGGCTACCATGTATGCTGAAGTTCTTAGGGTTATCAGTTCTTTTGAAAATGGTATAGGTGCGGCTATTCATGACAAGCAAGCAGAATTAAACAGGAAACTTTCATTAGCAGAGGTTCAAAACCTTATTAATGAACAATCAGAAAGTCCTGCGATGGCTCCTTTCTTATATGATGCAAGACAGAAAATGGCATCCAGAGATTTAGGACTACGCGATGTTTATCATGGCAATATTGCAGAATATCTCCGTGCTTTATCACCTGAAGAATTTGACCGTTTCATTGGTTCTGAGTCTATTGATTTAGAGAAACTGTTAGACAATGATGAGAACAGAAAGACTCTTGAACGCTTAAAGAAATAGAAAATGGACGAGACAATATATCTTTCATTCGAGGATATTCTAACCTACTATGGTGAGACCATAGAACAAAGTGGTGGTGGAATGTCTGGTATTCGAGAGAAGGACGGTGTTGAGAAGATTCTTGATTTTGTCCAGAATGACCTCTATTATCCTTCCTTAGAAGACAAACTTACGTACCTAGTTTATGCTTTCTGTACAGGGCATTACTTTGCAGATGGAAATAAACGAATATCGTTAGTTATTGGTGCCCATTTTCTTGTAAAGAATAGAAACGGATGGGCTGGTTTTCATTTCCTGCCACACATGGAGGCATATATATGGCATGTAGCAGCAGGTAACATCGATAAGGAACTGCTCGGCAGAATCATTCATTTTGTGATAAATGGTCAAGAGCTTAATGAGACTACTAAGATTGATGTCATTCATGCTATGAAGAAAAGCCCTTTATATAGTGAAGAAGATGAATCCGAATAATCAGATATTGATTGATAAGTCAAATGAGTAGGTATTTTCCAAATTGATTACCTACTCATTTTGTATATATGACTACACACAAGCATTAACGGCTCTGTGACCGACTATATTTATTGCCAGGATAATGCTTCTTATGAGCATATTGCATGGCTCGTCGTGCCCAGTGCAGATAATCTTCATCCTTGTCTCGCCATGGCATATCGTTGAATGTTCCGCCGCCAGCGCTTGGAGCAACACTGGTAGCACCATTGATACCATCTATGAAGACACGAATACCTGTACGAAGGACATTCTCCCAACGAAGGAAATAACGATCATCAATGAATGTGTCTTCAGCTGACGATAGCGCTGTATCGGTACCATGCTATCACTGCAATCGGCACCGCTTGTATCGCTGCAAGCGGTACCAAGATTTCAGTTCTGCTTTTCAATTTGCAAAGGTAATTTATTTTTTCAATTTCTGGCGCATAGAATCGCCTTTTAACTCTATTTTACTTGCATTTGCTACCAAACGGTCCATAATGGCATCTGCCAAGGTAGGGTCACCTATGTAATCATACCATTTGGTAATGGGAAACTGTGAGGCGATAATGACGGACTTTCTTTCGTATCTCTCTTCTATGATTTGGAGCATTGCGAGTCTGGTCTTGTCATCCATTGGCTGCAACCCGAAGTCATCCCATATGAGCAAGTCATACTTTTCCAGATTGGTTATCATCTTCAGGTACGACCCATCCAGCTTGCTGAGTGCAACTTTCTCCACAAAGCTGTTCATATTGAGATAAAGAGTTCTGTAGCCTAGCATGCAAGCCTGTCTTCCAAGGGCACAGGCAAGGAAGGATTTTCCGCAGCCACACTTTCCTTGTATGAGCAAGTTCTCATGTCTGCGTATGAAGGCACAGTCGGCAATGGCGGCAAGGTCATCCTTGGTGAAGTTGCGGTCTGTTCCACAGATGACATCCTCTAAGAGTGCCGTATATCTAAGCTTGCTGATTTTTAGATACATGGCGGTCTTTCGGGATAGCTTTGGCTATGGCATCCAAACGCTCATTTCTTTTCTCTTC
>ERZ857629.1538-NODE-1538-length-24824-cov-13.729904_pt1 | contig 24824 bp, 19 predicted proteins | sample MGYA00519700_ERZ857629 | MGnify/ENA primary metagenome ERZ857629 (study PRJEB31778, sample SAMEA3449351) | human gut metagenome | biome: human gut; feature: human-associated habitat; material: faeces | place: United Kingdom | collected 2010/2012 ...
TCGCTACCTTAGGACCGTTATAGTTACGGCCGCCGTTTACTGGGGCTTCGATTCAGACCTTTGGTTTGACCCTAAGTCCCCCTCTTAACCTTCCAGCACCGGGCAGGTGTCAGGCCATATTCTTCATCTTAACGATTTAGCATAGCCATGTGTTTTTGGTAAACAGTCGCCTGGACCATTTCTCTGCGCCCTACTCGCGTAGGGTCTGCTTATCCCGAAGTTACGCAGTCAATTTGCCTAGTTCCTTAGCCATGATTCACTCGAGCACCTGAGGATCCTCTCCTCACCCACCTGTGTCGGTTTACGGTACGGGTCGCTATACGCTACACGATTCTTAGATTTTCTTGCAAGTCTGCTTACCTGCGCTGTTCGATCAGACGAATCCTCTCGATACTGTCGACTTTCAGTCTCCCTACGGTCTTTAACCATCTATTCCGTCAGATGGCGGCAGTGTCACTCCTCGGTCTCTAATCATCCTGTATAGCGAGTACTGGATTATTAACCAGTTTGTCATCATCTTCCCCTCTCGGGTTCGACTTAGTCCCCGACTAACCCTGATCCGTTTAACGTTGTTCAGGAAACCTTGGGTTTTCGGTGTGAATATTTCTATATTCATTATCGTTACTTATGCCTACATTTGCTTTTCTATACGCTCCAGTCTCTCTCGCGAGTAAACCTTCAACGCTGAATAGAATGCTCCCCTACCACACAAACTTACGTTCGTGTCCAAAGCTTCGGCGGCAGTCTTGATGCCCGCTCATCATCCACGCAACTTCGCTCGACTAGTGAGCTGTTACGCACTCTTTGAATGAATAGCTGCTTCCAAGCTAACATCCTAGCTGTCACTGCGATGTCACTTCGTTCTGTCTCAACTTAAACTGCGCTTGGGGGCCTTAGCTGTTGGTCTGGGCTCTTACCCTTTTGCCGACGGATATTAGCACCCGACGACTCACTCCTTGTCTCTAAATTGCACGCATTCGGAGTTTGTCAGGAATTGATAGGCGATGAAGCCCTCGCTTCCTATCAGTAGCTCTACCTCATGCAATCATAACAAAGGCTGTCCCTAAAGACATTTCGGGGAGTACGAGCTATCTCCCAGTTTGATTGGCCTTTCACTCCTACCCTCAACTCATCCAAGCCCTTTTCAACGGAAACTGGTTCGGTCCTCCAGTGCCTGTTACGGCACCTTCAACCTGGTCAAGGGTAGATCACTAGGTTTCGCGTCTACTCATACCAACTATTCGCCCTGTTCAGACTCGCTCTCGCTTCGGCTCACAACCCTTAAGGTCTTAACCTTGCTGGTATGAAGTAACTCGTAGGCTCATTATCCAAAAGGCACGCCGTCGCCCTCTCGGGCTCCGACCGCTTGTAAACGAACGGTTTCAGGTTCTCTTTCACTCCCCTGTTCGGGGTTCTTCCCACCTTTCCTTCACAGTACTGGTTCACTATCGGTCTTCTAGTAGTATTTAGCCTTGCGACATGGTCGTCGCAGATTCAGACAGGATTCCACGTGTCCCGCCCTACTCAGGTGGTGCTCTCGATCTCATATGTTTACCCGTACAGGACTTTCACCTTCTTCGGTCTCACTTTCCAGTAAGTTCTGGTTCGATATAAAATCTTTATGATCACTCCTACAACCCCGGTCACGCCGTAACGCCACCGGTTTAGGCTCTTCCCATTTCGATCGCCACTACTTTGGGAATCGATATTTCTTTCTCTTCCTCCAGGTACTAAGATGTTTCAGTTCCCTGGGTTGGCTCACTCCGTAGAGTGTGCGCGATCTTCAATCGCGCCGGTTCCCCGATTCGGATATCTCCGGATTAATTCCTGTTTGCAAATCCCCGGAGCTTTTCGCAGCTTACCACGTCCTTCATCGCCTCTAGAAGCCTAGGCATCCTCCGTTCGCTCTTCTTCTCTTTCTCTTTCGTGAATCATTTACTCAAAGTATCTACCGATACTCTGTCTCAATAACTCTTGCCTTGAAATTGTAGTCCCATATTCAACTTACGAAAAAACTCGTATGCGTTATAATATTAGACTAATCTTTTCTTCTTTCTTTACCTCGTTATCTCTCTCAATAATTCAAAGAACTTTGTTGTTCCCATCCGCTCATCGCGAAAGGGATTGCAAAGGTAAGCATTATTTTTTATTCTGCAAATTTTTTTGAAAAATATTTCACTTTTTTTCGAAAATTTTTTCTGCCGGGACTTTACTATTATATAGGTATAAAATCGTATATTTGTAGTCTGATTAGTTACAAGTAATAGAAACATTGACTTAAATGAAAGAGAAGAAGGAAATTACAGCTTATTCTGTAGGTGTGGGGCTGCTTATGACAGTCATCTTTTCCGCGGCAGCGGCATATTTAGGACTTAAGGTCGGCCAAGTATTCGAGGCGGCCATTCCCATATCCATAATCGCAGTAGGTCTGACCGGCGCACTGAACAAGAAGAACGGATTGGCCCAGAACGTCATCATCCAGAGCATCGGGTCTTGCTCGGGCGTCATCGTGGCGGGAGCCATATTTACCCTGCCGGCCATCTATATTCTGGGGCTCGATGTGAATTTCACGCAGATGTTTCTGTCGTCGCTCTTGGGAGGATTCCTGGGCATCCTGTTCCTAATCCCGTTCCGCAAGTATTTCGTGAAGGAGATGGACGGCCAATACCCTTTCCCTGAAGCCACAGCCACCACTCAGGTGCTTATGAGCGGCGAGGAAGGCGGAAACAGCACCAAGACCCTGATTACGGCAGGTCTCATCGGTGGATTGTACGATTTCGTCATCTCCACGTTCGGAGCTTGGGCCGAGACCATCAGCACCACATTCACGCACGTGGGCCAGGTAGTGGCAGACAAGGCGAAGGTAGTCTTGAAGTTGAACACCGGCGCCGCAGTGCTCGGTCTGGGATACATCGTGGGCTTGAAATACGCATTCATCATCTGCTGCGGCTCGTTTCTGGTTTGGCTCGTAATCATTCCGGGAATGAACCTGCTCTTCGGGAACCAGGTCATCGACCTGATGGGTACGGGCATCGCGCAGACCGTAGGAGAGATGTCGCCGGATATGATTTTTAAGGAATACGCCAGGCATATAGGCATCGGAGGCATCGCGACCGCAGGTATAATTGGCATAATAAAAAGTGCAGGAGTCATAAAGAGCGCCGTCGGTCTGGCGGTGGGCGAATTCTCGCGCAAATCGGGCGCACAGACGGCCGTGGACGAGAAGGATAAGGATTTGTCGATGAAAATCGTGGTGGTAGGAGTCATCATCACCCTGCTTGCCATCTTCGCCTTCTTCGCTTTCGGCGGTGTGGTGGACAACATCTGGCAGGCTCTGATAGGACTTCTGATCGTCGCCATCATCTCTTTCCTCTTCACTACCGTAGCGGCCAATGCCATCGCGATCGTGGGTTCGAACCCGGTCAGCGGTATGACCATTATGACGCTGATTATCACCGCTCTCGTGCTGGTGGCAGTGGGTCTTAAGGGGAACGGCGGCATGGCTGCTGCTATGATTATCGGCGGTGTGGTATGCACGGCTCTGTCTATGGCGGGCGGATTCATCACCGACTTGAAGATAGGCTACTGGACCGGAACGACCCCGGCCAAGCAGGAAACTTGGAAGTTCGTGGGTACGCTCGTGGCAGCGGCTACCGTGGGTGGCGTGATGCTCGTACTGAACAAAACCTACGGATTTACCGGCGAGGGTGCGCTCGTAGCCCCTCAGGCCAATGCCATGGCTGCCGTCATCCAGCCTATGATGAACGGAGGCAACGCGCCTTGGATTCTCTATGGAATCGGTGCGGCCATCGCACTGCTGCTGAATTTCTGCAAAGTGCCTACATTGGCATTCTGTCTGGGAATGTTCATTCCTATCGACTTGAACTTGCCGCTCCTGCTCGGTGGAGCCATCTCTTGGTGGGTAGGCAGCAGAAGCAAGGATAAGGAATTAAATGAGGCAAGAGTAAAGAAAGGAACGCTTATTGCATCTGGTTTCATCGCCGGTGGCGCCTTGATGGGCGTAGTTTCAGCCGTACTCAAATTTGCGGGTGCGGACTGGTTCATGTACGATTGGAACAAATGTGCCGATGGTGCGATCTGCAGTGGCGCGGAGGCTATAGCCATCATCCCACTGGTACTACTTGTAATTTATATGATAAAGGCATCTTTAAAAAAGATTAGTTAAATGAAAAGAATACTCGCTTGTGTTTTAGTATTATTGTCCGCCCTGACCGTCAGCGCGAAGGATTACACTTTATCCAGTCCTTCGGGGAACATCTCTACGATAGTGAGGGTGGATAGTACCACCACGCTTTCCGTTATCGTGAAGGGCGTCACCGTAATGCAGGACTGCAAGGTGGCGATGCGCCTGGCGGACAGCACGGTTTTAGGCGTAAATGCAAAAATCCGTAAAGACACCAGGGGGTCCAGAACAGAAAACATAAGCGCTCCGTTCTACAGACAAAGCGCATTCCAAGCCTCTTATAATTACCTGAGCCTCAGGTACGACGGTAACTACACCCTTCAGGTAAGGGCTTATAACGACGGTATCGCCTATCGTTTCGTGACCTCCTTCCCGGAGACCATAGAGGTAGTGGACGAAACGGTTCAATTCAACTTTACGGATGCCTTCGAGAGCATAATTCCGTGGAAATTGGACGTTTCCGCCGACCCTTACGAGTCGAGCTTCGAAAATCAGTACGCATTCCAGAAAATCGGCGAATATGGCGAAAATAAAGACAGACTCGCGTTTTTGCCTATCGTGGTGCGTAACGAAAAGTGGGGAAACATATTGCTTACCGAATCGGATGTGGAAGACTATCCGGGAATGTTCGTAAAGCTCAGCGACAAGGGATTCAAAGCCGTGTTCCCTCCGGTCCCTACTAAATATAAGACCTCGGGCAGAGGTGTGGAAAGGCCAGTCAGCTATTCTAACATAATCGCGAAGACTTCGGGGTCTCGCAGTTTCCCGTGGCGAATAATAGCTTATGCGGAAAGCGACTCGGACCTTCCTGTTAACAATATGGTCTACCAGACGGCCTCGCCGAGCAGAATCGACGAGATCGAGTGGATAACTCCGGGCCAAAGCGCTTGGGACTGGTGGAATGCCAATCTTCTCTATAACGTGCCTTTCAAGGCCGGCATAAACACCGACACTTACCAGCACCATATCGACTTCGCAGCCGCTAACGGGCTGAAGTACGCGATATTGGACGAGGGGTGGTACAAAGACTTGAATCCTCTCACCACTTCGGACGAGGTGAATGTCAAATACCTGTGCGGATATGCTCAAGAGTCGAACGTCAAGCTGCTCCTGTGGATTTCGAGCTCACTTCTCTTCAATAACGCCGAGGAGATTTGCTCGCACTATGCAGATTTGGGGATTGGCGGATTCAAGGTCGACTTCTTCGATGCGCAGGACCAGAAGACCGTGAACCAGATATACGAATTGGCCGAAATAGCTGCCAAATACCACTTGGTTCTGGATTTGCACGGAATGTATAAGCCGACGGGGCTGACCAGGACCTTCCCGAACCTGCTGAATTTCGAGGGCGTGTTCGGTCTGGAGCAGCTCAAATGGACGAGTGCGGACGACGCGGATATGCCGCTTAACGACGTGCTGATTCCATATATAAGAATGGCCGCCGGTCCGGTGGATTACACTCCTGGTGCGATGAGGAATGCCCGCCGCGAGGAATTCAGGCCAATCTTCTCTCGCCCTATGAGCCAAGGCACCCGCGCACACCAGATCGCGCTCTATATAGTATATGATGCTCCGCTGGTGATGCTTTGCGATTCGCCTTCGGCTTACGAGGAGGACAAGGCGACTACCGACTTCATCACATCCATCCCTACTACCTTCCAGAATACCACTGTGTTAAGTGGCGAGATAGGCAAGAGTATAGTGACGATGCGCGAAAAAGACGGCGTATACTATATAGGTGGACTTACGAACTGGAACGAAAGGGATATAGACATTCCTCTCGATTTCCTGAGCGAGGGCACCTGGAAGGCTCGTATCTATAAAGATGGCGTAAATGCCGACGTTACGGCTACGGACCACGTCATAGAGAATATAAATGTCGATTCATCTACTTCTCTGGAGCTTCACATGGCTCCGGGCGGCGGATTTGCAATTATAATTGAAAAATGAGAAAAACAGTTCTTGTTTCAGGCGGTGCCGGCTATATCGGCAGCCACGTAACGGTAGAATTAGATGCTGCCGGCTACGACGTCATTATCGCGGACAACTTTTCAAACTGCGATAAGACTAACTATGAAGGTGTGTGTCAGATTACCGGAAAGGCGCTTCCTCTGGTGGAGATGGATTTCTGCGATTTGGACGCGGTAAGAAAGCTCTTTAACGAAAACACCATCGACGCGGTAATTCATTTCGCTGCCTTCAAGGCCGTAGGTGAGTCCGTGGAAGACCCGCTCAAGTACTACACGAACAACTTGAATTCTTTCCTTAATATATTGACGGTTGCGAAGGAGCACGGATGCAATGTCCTGTTCTCTTCTTCGGCTACCGTTTACGGAGAGCCAGAGCACCTTCCGGTAAGCGAGTCTTCGCAGAGGAAGCCTTGCACTTCTCCTTATGGCAATACGAAGCAGATATGCGAGGATTTCCTAAGGGACTGCGTAAAGGCATATCCACAGATCAAGGGCATAGCGCTCAGATATTTCAACCCTATCGGAGCTCACCCTTCAGCCCTTATCGGAGAATTGCCTCGCGGAGTGCCTCAGAATCTGGTGCCTTTCATCACCCAGACCGCTGCCGGCAAGCGCGAATGCCTCAGCATCTTCGGAAACGACTATCCTACCCCTGACGGAACTTGCCTTAGGGACTATATAGACATTACCGACTTGGCCAAGGTCCACGTCTGCGCCGTGAGCCGTATGATAAACGGGGAGATGAAGAAGGACTACGAGATTTTCAACGTGGGTACGGGAAGACCTCTTTCCGTTATGGAATTGGTTACCATCTTCGAAAAGGTTAATGGCGTAAAGGTCAATCACAAGATAACCTCACGCCGTCCGGGAGACGTATGCGCGGTATGGTGCGACCCTTCCCTCGCCGAGAAGGAACTCGGCTGGAAAGCTTGTCGTCCTATTGAAGATACTCTACGTTCCGCTTGGGAATGGCAGAAACATTTAGAGAGCAAATAGGCTGATTATATTCAGCACTACTTTGCTCGCCTTTTCCATAGACTGGATGGATACCCACTCGAATTTTCCGTGGAAGTTAAGTCCTCCGGCGAATATATTCGGACAAGGCAGACCCATAAATGAAAGATTTGCTCCATCAGTGCCGCCTCTAATAGGCTGCACTTTTGGTTTTATGCCTTCCATCTCCATAGCCTTTATGGCTTTCTCCACGATATGATAGTGAGGTTCCACCTGCTTTCTCATATTGTAGTATTGGTGTCTTATCTCGACAGAGGCCGTACCCTCGCCGTACTTGGCATTTATGAAGTCCACGCATCTGCGGAGCTCCGCCTTCTGAGCCTCGTGCTTGTCGAGGTCGTGCTCGCGAAGAATATAGGAGAACGTACAATTCTCCACCGTGCCCTTATATGATATGATGTGGAAGAATCCTTCGTAATCGGAGGTGTATTCAGGGCGCTGCTCTATAGGGAGAAGCGAGTTAAGCTCCATACCTATTAAGATGGCGTTCTTCATCTTGCCCTTGGCATAGCCAGGATGAACGTTTCGTCCCTGAATGGTGACGGTGGCTGCCGCTGCGTTGAAATTCTCGAATTCCAATTCTCCAACCTCGCCTCCGTCCATAGTATAGGCATAGTCGGCACCGAAACGTGCCACGTCAAATTTGGCCACGCCGCGTCCTATCTCCTCGTCCGGAGTAAATCCTATGCAGATAGGACCGTGCTTGAATTCGGGATGGGTCATTATGTATTCCACCGCATTCATAATCTCGGCCACGCCCGCCTTGTCGTCCGCGCCCAGAAGAGTGGTTCCGTCGGTAGTAATCAAGTCCTCGCCCTTATGACGAAGCAATTCCGGAAAATCCTTAGGGTCCAGATAAAGTCCCTCCACGCCCTTGAGCGCTATGGCAGAGCCATCGTAATCGTGAATAATCTGAGGCTTTATGTCGGCGCCGCTCGCATCGGGAGATGTGTCCACGTGAGAGATAAAACCCACTGCGGGCACATGCGCATCGACATTTGACGGGATTCTAGCCATCACATATCCATACTCGTCCAGTGTAGCCTCCACTCCCATAGCGAGAAGCTCGTCTCTAAGCATAGACAGCAGGTTAAGCTGCTTCATCGTACTCGGCTGAGTCTGTGAATCTTCGTTTGACTGAGTATCTACCGATACATAGCGCAAAAATCTTTCTACCAAATTATTCATTTTTCTTTTGTTTTTCGTAATACTCTATATACTTGTCGAGAATCTCCTTCTCGCGACGTTCCTGTTTCTGACGCTCTATAAGCTCCTTTCTGGTCTTCTCGCGCTGCTTTTTCAGTGCCTTTTCCTTCTTCGCAGCCTCTCGCGCCGCATCTCTCTCGTCCAGGCGGGCCCAACGCTCCTCGCGCTGCTTCCTCCACTGCTCGAACTTATCCTTAATCTTCTGAATGAAAGACTTCTTCGACGACAGGCTGTCCTGCAACACATCGACAGATGTGGAATCCACCTGCGCCGCCAGCGAATCTACCTTCGTAACGGCCGTAGAATCCAGTTTCACCATCGTGCTGTCCTTTACGGCCAATGTGTCCACGACGCCATCGTTCTTCCCTTCAAGCGCCTGCTGTTCACGCTTTTTCCGTGCCGCCTCCGCACGCGCACGCTCTCTCGCATCTATGGACGCATAGACGGATTGTATGTAGCCCGGGAAGTAGATGTCGGTCTGTTTAAACCGGGCACGAGGACGCTCCGCATATATCTTACGCTGTGAAGGACGTATGGACAGGGTGGTTATGTCCTGCTTGCCAGTAGGCCGGAGTTCCGGAATCCACCTGAAACCCTTAAGATAGCGCTCCTGCTGAGGGAATTGTACCACAGGGTAAGCATCGTTCTTCGGAGAGTCGTAATAGTAGATCCTGTCTATGTTTCCATTTACGAAATTACCAGAAAGCATCTTGCTTTCCACCTTATTGACCGTGGCCAGACGGTCATTTTCCCGTAAGAAAAAGACTGCCGTAGCGCCTCCCAGAGCATCGAAACGCCTAAGCGCCGATGTGGAATCGAAAAAGGCCATGATCTCGGCACTCTTTATCTGGTCATAAAGAAGACTGTCTTCCTGGGTCACCACGAATGCATTGGACATAAGAGAGGCTCTGTCTACCCTGCCCTTCTTAATGAGAACGGCCAAGGAGTCGGAATAATACTGTCTATTTTCCTCGTTCCAGATTACCGGGTCCTTATAGAAACGGGCTATGCTGTCCAGGTCGCTATAATGCATGGAGTCGCATCGCACCTGAATGTCGCGACGGAAAATTTTCACGTTTCCGCGGGCGAAGGCGAAACCATATTTGGTAGTGTCCACTGCCACGCTGACGCTATCCGCTGCCACATTAAGGCTATCAAGTGCTACTTTTGCGCTATCCGCAGCTACTCCGAGGCTGTCTGCCTTCACGCTAAGGCTATCCACTGTCACGTTCAGGCTATCGAGTGCTACTTTTACGCTGTCCGCCGCTACTCCCAGACTATCCGTTGCCACGCCAATGCTGTCCTTCGGCGCTGCCACGTTATCCGCAGTGGCGCCCACGGCATCCTCGGGAGCCTTCGGCTGCTTTTTCGAAGCAGCATCGGGTTTTAGCCCCGGGCGGGTGCCTGCTACCTTCTCCAATGCCTCGGCTTGGGCCTTGGCCGCTGCCTCCGCCGCCTTTTTCCTGTACTCGCCCACCGGATCCGTCATAATCTCGGAGATGCGCGCGGTCGAATTGGCCAATTCCGACTTAGGTATGTCGCAGTGTCTCAGCGTGTAGTACACGAGGGTATCGGCGCCGAAATAGAGCGTGTCCTTTTGCGAAAGCTCGTCTTCCGTCACTATGGCCACTGCAGCTTCCTTTCGAAGGGTCACCGTCGAAAGGCTGTCCTCGTAGAAGAGGTAACGGGATACGGCCGTGGTGTTATGCAGACTGTCCTGGAGCTGGATGCTTCCCTTCATAAGGACATTGTTCGGGATTCTGTAGAAATAGAGCGAGTCGCACCAAGTCTCCTGTTTGTCGGTGGTGCCGTGGACGTCTCCCGTGAAGAAGAAGATCTCGTCGTTACGTTCGTACCAGCCGGAAGAGGCGGAGAGCATATTGTCGTCTTTCCAGAAATCTATGTAAGTGCGGAAAACCGCCTTCTGCGAATCGGTGTGATAGTCAAGCGCTTGGGTCTTAATGAAGACGGAGTCCGTGAACATGTTCACGTCTTTTTCGAAAGTGAAGAGTTTCGCCTTCGAGCTATATGTTCCGTCCAGGCTCTCGATAATCTGACCGTCCTTGTCCTTCATAGACGCACCTTTCGAGAACACGGCCACACTGTCTGCCGTATTGTAATCGAGGAAGTGCGTTCTTAAGATGTTGTTTTCCTTATCTCGAAGCTGAACTACGCCTCCGCGGAACTGCGCGAGGTTATCGTTAACGTAGTAATCCAGTTTTTCGCTAGTCAGTTCCGTGCCTTCCTGCGAGAGGCGCACGTTACCCTTAGCGTTGATGATATTTTCATCGACCCTCCAGTAAGCCGTGTCGCAGATAAGAAGAGTGCCATTATGCAGGAAGGTGGCATCGACCGCCTTACGGAATGCCTTTCCGTCCGCATCGGTGATTATGTTTACCGACTGGGCCTTTACCAAACGGACATACTTTTCCTCTTCGTCGGCACGGGCGAAAAGAAAAAACGAGATGCCGGAAAGCAGGGCAAGCGCTATTATTATTTTCTTACTTTTTCGGCCCATCCGCTTCTTGAGAACTCACAATCCGCAAACATCGGATCGATTACGATATAAGTCTTCTTAACTTTTTCACTTATAAAATCATTTATGGCCTCGTTCTGCTTGATGAGCTGAACTCGATTAAAGAGCACGTCGTAGTCTTTCTCGAATGTGGCCGCGTGTGCCGGGATGATTTTATCGAGCCTGATGATCTTATAGACCAAGTTACCTCCATCCGTAGAGAAAGCGCCGCGACCTTCGTTATCGGTAGAAGTGAACGGCTGGGAAATCTCGCCCTCCTTCAAGGTAGAGATGGCCTTATAGTCAGCAGGTTTCATCTGGTCTACCTCGTAGTATGACGAGCCGGTGTTCGGGTCGGCCATCTGGCCGGAATTGGTCCGGGTAGGGGCATCTTGGCTGTATCGCAGCGCAGCCTTCTCGAATGTTATGTTTCCTGCCTGTATCTCGTTTTTAAGGCTGTCCAGAACGGCATATCCCTTCTCCATATCTTCGGTCGTGTATTCCGGCTTTATGAGGATGTGTCTCGCGTGGAACATATCTCCCTTTTTACTAATCATTTCGATGATATGGAATCCGTCCGGGGTCTCCACGATATTCGAAACCATACCTGGCTTCAGGGCCATCGCCGCATCCGAGAACGAGGTCCAGAAAACGGACTTGTTCGCCATTCCCAGATCGCCGCCCAGACGTGCGTTGCTCGGGTCCTGCGAATACAGACGGGCCAGGGTCGAGAAGCGCTCGCCGGCCACGATTCTCTCGCGGATGCCCAGCAGTTTTTCTTTTGCTGCCAATTTGGCCGCATCCCTGTCCGGATAGATGCAGATCTGGCTCATCTGGTACTGCGCCGGAATCTGTGGGATGTTACGGACGTCTGTCGTGTCCATAAACTGCTTCACGTCATAAGGAGTGATTTCAGGAATTTTTTTCGCTATCTCCTGCTGCTCCTGCTGGGTCAATGACATCTCCTCAAGCTGCCTGTTCCACTCTTCGCGCAGTTTGCTGACGGATTTGCCGAAATACGCCTCCACGGCCTCTTCGCCACCCAAATCGTTCAGCAAGCTATTCATACGGTCCGTGAGATTAGCCGCGACCACTTCGTGATTGACCTTCAGCGAATCCACCCTCGCCTGCGAGAGAATGAGTTTACTGGCCAATATCTGCTCCAATATGTCGCATCTGAGCGATTTGTCCGACGAATATCCGCGCGTACGCATCATCCTGACTTCCTGCTCGATGTCCGAAAGCATTACGAACTCCCCTCCGATGACGGCGACCGTCTTATCTGCCAATCCGTCATATTTCTGCGCTCTACCGCCAAGGCAAATCAGCAGGCAGGCAATTACTGTTAAACTTCTCTTCATACTTAGTAAATTACAAACTGACCTTTATCCGAGGCCGCATTAAGCAAGCTTTGTTCCAAAGAAACCAGTAGCTCGCGTTTTCTGTCACTTAAAATATATTCCCTGATGCGCTCCTCGCAGAACTCGAATGGAGCCACACCCTTTCGCTTGATATCTCTTATGTATGCCGTCTTGATGTCGGACATCTCCGCATTCTCGAAAGTTATATAGTTATTCTTCAAGCGGGAAAGCATAGTGAGATAGTCCGTGTTGAACTCCTTCGCAAGCGCCGAAGCGTCTATCCAGCTCTGCGACTTGTCGAAATAACGTATGGCGCAACTCCTGGCGAGGCTGTCCACCTCCACCACGTCGGAAGGCCTGTTGGACGACATCTTCTTAATAAGGTAATCCTTATGTTCCGATGTCTTTACGATGTCGAGATAGCGCGCTTTCACGATGGGGCGTTCCAGTTCGAAAAGGCTCTGGTGGGCTTTATAGAAATCAAGCATCTGCGCCTCTGTAATCAAGGTGTCGAGTCGCTCATTTACGAACTGCCGTTCATAGCGATATCTAAGAAGCGAGCGCTTATAGGATTCCAGCTCGGCAGAGACGTCCTGATCGGCTTTCGAGAGCTGGCTCTGTGCCATATCGCTGTAGATTTGGCCCGAAGCCCAAGAATTAATGTACTGGAGGGCCAAGTTAGTGCTATCCGCACCGGACACGCCGGACGGGATGTATTTCCTTAACTCCGATTTATATAGTTTATGCTTTCCTACTTTCGCCACCACCTCGTCGTCGTGTATCAGGGACTGAAACGAATTACAAGATGTTAAGGCTAAAAGGGAAAGAGCAAATAGGAATATTCCGCTTTTTCTCATAACCTACAAATATAACATTTTTTTCTTGCATATTAATTTTTTAAGATTTTTTGGAATTTTCAAAATCTCTTGCTATCTTTGCGTTCCTTTTGAGGAATTGAAATACCCATTGAGATATGGTGTAATGGTAGCACTACAGATTCTGGCTCTGTCAGTGAGGGTTCGAATCCTTCTATCTCAACTCTTTTCAGGATGGCGGGGTAGCTCAGCTGGTTAGAGCGTCGGATTCATAATCCGGAGGTCGCGGGATCGTGCCCCGCCCCCGCTACGATAACTCTAATTACTTTTAAAATGAATCTTAGAGACATAAAAAAAGACATTGAATACGTTCTCGGTGCGTTTATCGAGGATTGTTCCGTTGTAGCTGCCGTTAGACCTCAGACAGATGAGACCGTAGCTGCACTTATGGAAGAGGCCATTGACCTTTATAACGAGCTTAAGGATAAAGTTTACGGAAAGGCCGAAGGAAGCAAGAAGGCTTACTATAACGCTCTCCGTAAAGAGATTCTTGAAAGGACAGACGCTCTCTATAACAAGCTGAGCGAGACTGTTAAAGCCACCGTTACAGAATAGTTTTCAATTATTCATAAATTAATACGACGACAGCGAGACCGATATGGTTTCGCTGTCGCTGTTTTAGGGAGGGGCTTTATGGTAATCTCCCCGAGAATAAAGCCATCTCCCTCTCAGGTATTCTAAGACTTTTAGCCAAATCCTTCCACGACTTTACTGCCTCCACTACCTCATTAATGATACTCTCTGCATCGGAACGTTTAATCATATAGTCTTCTGCGGCGTCAATCAAAAGATTTAGATCCGCTTTATTAGAAGAAGCCGTGATTAAAATACTCTGATACTCGCTGTTTGTCGGATTAATATCGTAAGCCGGAGCAAGAGTCCAACCTCGCTTGGTAAGCAAAAAGCCGTGATTGCGAAAATGGTCGTCGCTATTTCCCACACACACGTTAAAGGCAATTCTACGGTAAAGCTCGTGCAAATTAGCCTCTACATCGCAACAGTTTTGGAGCATAAAATCAACTATATCCAAATAACCATTACCGGTCCCGGCATTACATCCGTCGGTTAATCCAAGTAAGCTCATAGCTGAAGCGAAGTGAATTCGTTTGCCTTCACAGGAACGATCGAAACGTCTGGATAATAATGTGTGATACCCATCCCCAACACGTATTACACTCGTTTCCGCCGCGTGCACTCCGGCTTTCTTCGCCAATAAATGGCACATGTGCTCCCAAAGCCCCACATCGTAATCGTCCTTACGAGAAGGGAATTTGGCTATATACAATACATTATGTTCTCCTATGACTCCGGCCTTGGGCCTTGCTCCACCAAGCGATGTCCCTGGTTGCACGAGTTGTTGTAGCCATTTCTTCTCCGGAAGAATATTCTCATCCTCGCTCTTTTCGATTTCCTGGCTCGCATACATCAATTCTCCTATACTTGCCAATGGTGGTATTGATAGATTCCTTTCTACGCAAATGAATTGGCCGTCAAGGCTTTCTTTAAATCGAAAGCCCCCCATTCGGCTATAATCATCGATTCCTACCAGATAATCAAATGAACTTAATCGCCTAACAGGACGATGCTCTTCCATAGCTTCGAATTGTTCGCGACGATTAAGCAATGTACGTCCCCACCTATCCGGCAAAGCGTCGGCGAAACATCCGAATATATCTTTCCCCGGCAGAGTGTATTGAGTGCCTGGATAATTATTAATATCCGCACTAACATAAAGGCCACCATATTTATGCAGCCAATCATTATCAAATGCGAATCCGTATGAATCATTACCACGTAAGGACTCATAACATAATGTCCCTACAAGCATTGGAGCTTCGAGCCAATCAAAATCAGCATAAACATACAGTCTCTTCATAATATGCTATAACTTTTTAGAGGCGTGATGTCTCGTGGACAGTTCCATATCTTGTATTTGCCGACCAAGTTTATCCTCTTTCGCCAGAAGAAGAATATCATCGTCTAATTGAAGCGCATAAAGCACACGCAGATAAATTCCTATGGCCACCGTGGGAGTGCCTTTCTCTATCCGCGAAACGGTGAGCGGAGAACAAGTCGCTCTTTCCGCGACTTGTGTCAAGCTTAAATCACGACGAAGCCTGGCGAGTTTAATTTGCTCACCTACCACTTTCATTTTTTCCTCCAATTTCCGGGGCAATTTTGTGCCCATAGTAGACTTTGACATATCTCAACTTATCTTTACGTATGCAAAGTTATAAATTTTTCTATATTTTATGATAGTTTATGGGATTTTTATAACCCAAAGTATCTTTTCCTTTCCGTGTTGCTAATCCCGAAATTATTCTTACCTTCGCATTGGATATTTTATCAAGATGTTTGAAGCGCTCTTCAAACTTGATTATTAAAGGCATCTGCTTTGCAGGTGCTTTTTTATTTAGAGAAATATTTACGCCCACACCTATTCAATAACAAACGTGCATTTCGAGGATAATGTTTTTTTTCACTATCTTTATGCGATAGGACAATATAGCAAAGCAGGATTTTATGAACAGGAGATTATTACTGACAGTTTTCTTTCTCGTCGTAGGGGGAGGTTTTTCATTGACAGCGCAGGACACGGTGACAAAGCCGTCGAAAAGCAATATGACCGTCAAAGAATGGAGAATCGACGCGGCGACTAACGCCAAGAGGCTCGATCACATAACGACATATAACGAAATTGGCAAGAAAATCGAAGAAATCGAGTATGATTCGAGAGGGCAGAAGTGGAGAAAGAAATATGAGCACGGCCCGAATGGGAAGGTAGCCCGCGAACTCGTCTATAACAGCGCAAACAAACTTGACAACATTCGGAAATACGAATATGACGAATTCGGACGACGGAAAATCGAATATATTTATGACGCTAAAGGGAGATTAAAGAAATATAAAGTTTATGAGTATATCGCCGGAGAGGAATCTCAAATCATTCGCTCCGATTAGCCTGGCGGAGATGGATGGGATTAAGCTGATGAATCGCGTAGACAAGAAGTTTCTCACTGACAGAAAAAGGCTTATAGAGATTCTCAATGATGCGGCCGCACAAGGCTACAGGGTTTTTGAAAACTACGGAGAGAGGTTTCACGGCTACGATAGCATCTATTTCGACACGCCCGAGCTTCGGATGTTCAGCGAACACCGTCGCGGAAAAACCGTGAGGCAGAAAGTTCGCACAAGGATTTACAGGGAGTCGGGTCTGTGCTTCCTGGAAGTGAAGCGAAAAAACAATCACGGAAGGACTAAAAAGAAAAGGACTGAAGCGCCATCGGATTGTTTTGAGGATTTTCGCAGTAACGAAAAGTTGGGACTGTGGTTGAAAGACCATTCAGACTATAGGGTTGAAGGCATCGAGCCGTCACTTGAGACATCCTTTAATCGCATTACGCTGGTGAACAAAGCCTTGAGCGAAAGGCTGACGATTGATTGCGATGTCAGATTCAGAAACCTGCGCACGGGAGCAAGTTACGAACTGGGGGAGGCGGTAATCATCGAACTCAAACAGGACGGACGGCTACACAGCGAAATGCAGGACATACTGCTGAGTCACAGGGTGAAACCGGTCAGAGTGAGCAAATACTGCATCGGAATAGTCTCCACCGCTCCTTCTGTCCACCCCGGACGCTTCAAGACAAAGTTAAGACTAATTGAGAAAATCAAACAAATATGATACATCTGCTTCAAACAAGCGTCGCAACCTTAGAAGACGGCGACCTACTCGACATTCAGAACATTTTGGACCCGACGATGAGCACTGCTCAGAGCCTCGGAGAGCTGGCAATCAGGTTTTTCTTAAACCTATTTGTCTGCTGGATTCTAGTGCATTTTTTCTACTACCCGAAGAGTCACCGCAAAGACTATGTCTTCACGTTCCTGACGTTTTCTTCGGCAATGCTGTTATTGCTCTACGCAATGGGCAGGGTCGATGTAGGAGTGGGGCTGACGCTCGGTCTATTCGCGATTTTCGGAGTCATCCGTTACCGCACGGAGACTGTGCCAATTAGGGAGATGACCTATCTTTTCATCATAATCGCCCTTTCTGCCGTCAACGGACTCACACCACTATTCAAAGTAGAGAACGTCGGTGAAGCTTCCGCACATTATGCCCTCGGATGGGGCGACCTCGCAATCGCAGTTTCTGCCAACATCTTATCGATAATATTGATATGGATTCTCGAAGGTAGCAGCAAACTAAAGCGAATTTCGTCAAAAATCATACTCTACGATCGTATCGACCTCATCGTCCCATCCCGTCGTGACGAACTCATCGCTGATATTGAAAAACGCTGCGGCGTACGACCGACCGATGTTGAAATAGGAAATATCGACTTTTTGAAGGATTCGGCATACATCAAAATTTATTACGAAAATGACGGAAAAGCGACATCTACGATGAATGAGATCGTACGAAACAAACAATTTATTGAAAATCAAGAATTTAGCAATTAAGATATGAACTCTAACATAAAATATTTTAAGGCAGCAAAAATTGCTGCTCTTGTTATGACGGCGCTTTGCCTAGGAAGTATTAATCTGTCAGCCCAAGATCTGGGAATGAGTACGAGAAGTTCTGCCGAAGTGGATTGGAAAATCCGAAAAGGGTTGCATCTTAATGCCGGTTATGAACTAAGAACAAAGACTTCGCTCGCTGGAATCGAAAGACATCAGGTCTCTGTCGGAATAGATTATAAGGTCTGCGATTATTTCAAAGTCGGAGGAGAATACATCTTCATCGGGCATTTCGACTCAATGGATACATTCAAGCCACGCCACCGTTTCTCGCTCAATCTCACAGGACAATACAGCGCAGGTGACTGGAAATTCTCTCTTCGAGAGAAACTTCAGCTCACCCACAACGCATACGCCATGAACAGATTCCAAAACGTGCCGAATGCGCTCCAACTCAAAACCCGTTTCACGGTCAAGTGGCAGGGATTAAGAGTGATAGAACCATTTGCCTATATCGAAATGCGCAATATTTTCAACGCCCCGAAGTGCTCTGCGACCTGGAACGAGTCCACCGGAACTTACTCTGACTATGAGTTTCTCGGCTACGACCACGCTTATATCAACCGCCTGCGTGGAGCCATGGGATTCAACTGGAACATCACCCGAGCACATAGCATTGAGTTTACTCTGATGTACAACCGTGTCCGCAAAGAAGAAATCGACACGAATAAGGATGGCACGCTCCTCAAAAGCCTTTACTGGAAAGAATCCCACGAAATGCCGATTTGTATCGGATACAAATTCTCGTTTTAAAACCATTACAGAAGTCCTAAATACGAAAAAGCTCGACGCAGTAGCGTCGAGCTTTATATTTTGCGGAGAGGACGAGATTCGAACTCGTGGTACGGAATGACCCGTACGTCGGTTTAGCAAACCGGTGGTTTCAGCCACTCACCCACCTCTCCAAACCCGAAAGGATTGCAAATATAATAAATATTTTAGATATTCCAATCCCTTTCCATACAAGCGTATCAAACAATTTGTTGTAATTTTACATTTTCGTAAGTCCTTTTTAAGGATTACTTAACATCGCTATGTCTAAGGTAATTGCCATAATAGGAGGAGGAGCAGCCGGCTTTTTTTGTGCGGCTGAATTGAAACACCGTTGTCCGGACGCAGATGTCACCATATACGAGGCGCAGTCCAGACCTATGGCGAAATTGGCCATTACGGGTGGCGGAAGATGCAATCTCACAAACACTTTCGAACGGATTGGCAGTCTAAAGGAGGCTTATCCCCGAGGGGAGAGGCTGATTCGAGCGGCGTTCGGAATGTTTTCGCCGGAGAGGACGCTCGAGTGGTGGGAATCGGAGGGGGTAAAGACTGTGTGTCAGGCAGATGGGTGCGTGTTCCCGCAGAGTCAGGATGCGATGGAGGTGGTGGGCAGATTGGCCCAGATATGCAGGGAAGAGGGCGTGAAGGTGATGTGCTCGCATCGGGTGGAGGCGATTTCCAGAGGTGAAAAGTTCGAAATAAAAATAAAAGGTAGGGCCGCCGTTTTCGCTGATAATGTGGTGGTTACCACTGGCGGCGGGGCGCTTTCGATGCTTGATGAATTGCGTGAAATAAAGCAGGAGAGACTGGCCCCTTCGCTTTTCACGCTTAAAATCGGGGACGAAGGGCTTAATGCGCTTATGGGAACCGTCGTGGAAGATGCCACGTTGTCCCTGGCAGGAACGAAATTTCGCTCGCGAGGGGCCTTGCTCATTACGGATTGGGGCATCAGCGGGCCGGCTACATTGAAACTCTCTTCGTATGCGGCTTATTACCTGAAAGATAATGACTATAAAGCGCATCTGATAATCAACTATTTAAGTACATACGAGGAGAGCGTCAGGAGAGAGCTCGGACAGACTTCCGAATCTCAGCCGAAGAAGCAGGTGGCCAATACGCCCGTAAGGGGAATCACCTCTCGATTGTGGTCGTACTTGCTGAAGCGCTCCGGAATTAGGGAAGATATAAGATGGGCGGAGTTAGGTAGCAAGGGGCTGAACCGATTAGTGAACACGATTGTCTCCGACGACTATGCCATCGACGGTAGGTGCAGGTTCAAAGAGGAATTTGTAACGGCCGGAGGCGTGAGCAGTTCTGAAGTAAACCCGCAGACCTTAGAAAGCAAACACTTCCCCGGGCTTTATTTCGCCGGAGAAGTGCTTGACATAGATGCCATTACAGGCGGGTTCAATCTTCAGGCCGCTTGGTCCACCGCTTTCGTAGTGGCCAAGGCCATCGGTGATAAGGAGTAATTATTCCCGGAAGCGTTCAAATGTTAGCGGCATCGGCTCAAACTCTTCAACAGTAAACGTTCCTATGGTCCTTCCTCCTTCCATTATGTTGATAACTTGGCCGAGGACACATAACATTTTACTGTCTTGCACTTCAAACTCTATATTATAATAAACCTCATTCGGCATAAGCAGCTCGAATTCACCCGCATTTACCAGCTTTACGATCCACGTCTGATTATTCGCACTCATCGTAGGTTTGTATCCCACGTAAGCAGGAGTCTTCCTGTCGGTCAGCAATAATGTGCCATAAACTTTTTGTGTAGCCACAAGACGCTTTGTGTCTGCGGTCGTAATGGCTGAACCACGATTCAGATCTCCTTTATTCACCGCTTCCTTAAACAAAATACCTACTTCATCTCCGACAGTCGCAGATTCTACGACTTTTCTCCCTGTCTCCAACGAGGCTATGGTCACATTATAATTCTTCGAGGTGAGCGGAGCCTGAATGATTCTCACTTTATCATTAGTCTTGACGGTTCCATTCTTAACCGTAGTCGTAAGAACCACACCTCGTCCGGAGATGGTAAATATGTCTTCTACGAAAGATAGAAATGTATCTTCCACTTCTACATCAAAATACTGTTCAAGCACGCTTTCGCCATACTTGTAAGCGACTGTGATCTTGGCCTTTCCGGCCGACTTTCCGACGATGTTAAGACCATCCACGTCAGCAACTTTCGAATCGCTTGAAGAAAGCGTAACATCTGACAGTTTTATCGAAACATTTGATTTCAAATAAGGAGCGACGTTCAACTTGTCATTTACGCCTATAATTCCAGTAGTTTTAGCAAGGGCTATCTTGACATCTTTTATAAAAGCATCACAGATAGCGCTTTTCTTTCTATCTAAAGAGTACGCAGTTATCGTAACATCACCCTCTTTCAACGCTCCGACGAGGCCACTACTGCTTACCATGGCGATGGTTTCATCGCTACTTTCCCAGATAATAGTCTTATCCGTGGCATCGCTCGGGGTAATGGTGGCATTTAGACGATAACTTGATCCTACTGCCATTTCGATGATTTCCTTATCAAGAGTGATTCCTTTTACAGGGATAACTTCCTCCTCTATCGTAACCGCACAAGAAGCACTAAAATCTCCGGAAGTCGCGGTAATCATAGTCTTACTACCACCCTTTACGGCCGTTACAAGTCCTTCCTGATCTACGGTGGCTATACTTTCATCTTCGCTCTTCCATACGACACTCTTATCGGTCGCATCTTCCGGGGATACCTTAGCTGTCAAATGGTATGTTTCGCCCACTTTCATCTTAAGGGACTCCTTTTCAATGGTAATTCCGCTCACCGGAACTACTTTCTTTTCCACGATTACTTTACAAATCGCCTTCACATCTCCCTTAGGAGTCGCGGCACTAATAATTGTTTCAAAACCTCCCTTGACAGCAATCACAAGTCCGTCCTTGTCTACGATGGCGACACTTTCATCGTCGCTCTTCCATACGAGAGTTTTGTCAGTAGCGTTCTCCGGCAGAATAGTAGCCGTCAGGCGACAAGTAGAACCGACAGACATAGTGACTTTTTCTTTATCAAGCCTGATTTCGGTTACGTCGATAAAATCTATCTTCTCTTTCTTACAAGAGTTAGTGACAAATAGCATTCCTGCTATAACAATTGTCATCGTGAAGAATAATAATTTGTGTTTCATTATGTGTAGTTTTAGCTATCCGTCCACAAAGTTATTCTTCATCGGATTTGAGAGTTATAAATAAAGAAACATCAATTATGAATTGAGGAACAATTTCAAGCTCTTCTGCATCGTGTTCTCCAAGCGGTAGGCGTCATCCCCGTCGCTTTCCTGAATAACGAACTAAAATAAGCCATATCATCGACGCCACAGCGCAGGGCTATGGACTCGACCTTCATGTCTGTGGTATCCAGAAGAGTCTTTGCGAGCGAAATCCTGATAGCTTTAATATGGTCTGTAGACGTGAGGCCGGTTATCGCCTTGAGCTTTCGGTTAAGATGGGAACGTGTCATACACATCTCGGACGCTATGAAATCGTAATCCAGAGTTCCCGACTCCAAACTCTTGTTGACGGCATCAGTGAATTTGGCGACAAACAACCTTTCTGCTTCTGAGATTTCCTTTATCGCTCTGCTTTCCTCTACCGGATTTCCTCCGGATATGAGCGCCACCCACTTCGACTTCAGCAAATTTCTCTGCTCCAATAGTTTAGCAACACGAACCCCGAGTTCGTCTGCGTGGAATGGTTTCTCCATATAGGCATCGGCACCTGCTTCAAATCCTTTCATCCTGTCCTCGTGAGTAGCCATGGCCGTTACCATTATTACAGGAATGTGATTAAGCAATTCGGAAGCGCGTATTCTTCTGCACACCTCGTACCCGTCTATCCCAGGCATCATCACGTCCGTGATTATTAGATCGGGTAGAATCTCTGACGCCTTAGCAAGTCCACTCTCTCCATCGCTGGCGAAATAGTAATTATAGGTGTCGCCCAACTGCTTCATTTCCCAGCGTGCCACTTCGGGAGTATCCTCGATTATAAGTATGCGCATAGAGTCAGCTTCGACGTCCACATCTTCGTGGATATCCCTACTGCTGGGCTCCATGGGCTCGACATTCGGCATATTATCATATTCTGCCATGTTAATTTGCCCATTAACCTTTCCTTCATATACAAGTGGTATTCCCACGACGAATACGGAGCCTTCACCGAGAACACTATGCACATACACCCAACCATTCATCGCCTCTACGCATAGTTTAACTAAAGAAAGCCCTATGCCACTACCCAGCTTGCCTCCGCCACCCGGAACCTGATAGAAAGGAATAAAGATTTTTTCTTTCTGTTCTGGCGATATTCCGATACCTTTATCCCGCACGGTGATTTGGACCTCAGTTCTTTCTCGTTTTACCGACAACAGAACGTCAGAGGCTGGCGGAGAAAACTTGATGGCATTAGAGAGTAGATTGCCGACCACTTTCTGAACATAGTCCGGAACAAAATCCATCTCCAGTTCATCGACGGAAGAGTCGAAGACAAGACTAACTCCGGATGAGTTAGCCAACGGCTCGTAACTTTCACAAATCATGGATACGAAACCGACGATATCTCCGTGTTTCCATTCCGGTGCAGATAGGGCAGAAAAATTCTCGGTAAGTTTAGCAATATCCAGTATCTGGTTTATAAGATTGAGCAGCCCTTTGCCGTGGCGTAGAATATCGATGGAATCCTTCTTTATTTCCGGGTCAGAGCTTCTGCTTAATATATCTTCGGCAGCGGCTTGAACTACAGCTAAAGGAGTTCGGAATTCGTGGGTGACATTAGTAAAGAATGTGGATTTCACCCGCTCCATTTCCCTAACTATCTGTTGATTGCGTTTTTTAAGAACTATAAGATGGATAAGAACGGCGATCGTTACGAGAGTCAGGAACAAGGCTACCAATGACATCGTCAAGAAAGCGTTTCCACTCTTTCGCTCCGCCTCCCAGCTACGGTTAAGAAAATCTATCTCAGCCTGCTGCCGCTCTCGTTCATAGCGCACCCGGACATTCTGGATATGATTCAGATTCTTCTCGCTCGACACACTGTCAGCATACTGCTTGCTGCGCACATAATAGTCCAAAGCCTTTACGGCATTCCCTCGCTTCTTGTTTAAAAGATATTCAAGTCTGTTGACTTCTGCGAGATACTCCATCGAAGAAATCCTTTCTGCTTCCTCCTCTGCCTTTGTAAGATAAACTGACGCCTGATTCAGATTTCCGGCATTGATATAGGCTCTTGACAGAGAAACAGCAGCCTCAAGCCAATGCCAGATATCGGAATTGCCGTCCATAATATCATAGGCGCACTTGTATTCGTATATGGCGGCATTATAATCCCCTTCTCTCTCCGCTAACCTACCGAAGTGAGCATGACAAAGAGAGATTCCCAATTTCGATCCGGATTTCTCATTGAACTCAAGTGATTTGCCATAATAGAAACGGGCCGAATCTATCATTTCCTTCGACTCGAGGATTGAACCTATATTTGCATAATTTATCGCTTGGCCGAGAGTACTTCCAAGCAGACTCTCTCCTTCAAGAGCCTGACGGAACAAATTCTCGGCTTCGTCCATATTGCCGAGTGTCAGCTGAACATTACCTATACCGTTAAGGCTTACGACTCTATTCTTCTGCGCCGTCCTGTCATTCGGGTTTCTCGTCCCGGAATACAAGTCACAATATGTAAGCGCTTTATAATGATATGATGACGCCTCGTCGAGAATGGCAAGACGCCGATAGTTTGTACCGATATTATTGAGCGCCTGGACTATCTGTATGGTATCTCGGAGCTTTTCGGCCGCGATAAGACCTTTCTTGTGGACATCGATCGCATCATAGAATCTGCTGACATTTCGGAGTTTCTTTCCCAACTCACGAGCCGCAACCATTTCTCCATAGGTATTTCCACCGGAAGCATAAGACTCCATTACTGTGGAAAGTGAATCGATATCGTGGATGGAAAAAACGGTACTGTCTACCTGTCTTTCAGCATAATCATCCGTCACTACTGCATTCCGTCCACAGGAAAAAACCAGGCGGAAAGACATAGAACTATCACGAAACGTCTCATCATCAAGTAAGATTAGTCAACTCCAATATGACAGTGCGACGACACCATCAGGTGTAATGACATCGCCCAGTGATGGTAAATGTAGCTATAGTTTAATGATCTCCTCTTCGGAAAGACCGGTGGCTTGGGCGATTTGCTCTGCGGGAAGCCCCATCTTCAATAGGTTTTTTGCCGTTTCGCACCGCGCCTTTGCTTCACCTTCCGCAAGCCCTTTTTTCTTCGCGTAATAAAGTTGATTTATGACATCTTGCTCTTTCATAACACTTCTGT
>ERZ857629.1543-NODE-1543-length-24758-cov-16.275432_pt1 | contig 24758 bp, 20 predicted proteins | sample MGYA00519700_ERZ857629 | MGnify/ENA primary metagenome ERZ857629 (study PRJEB31778, sample SAMEA3449351) | human gut metagenome | biome: human gut; feature: human-associated habitat; material: faeces | place: United Kingdom | collected 2010/2012 ...
TGATACCGCGCTGAGTCTGCACGCCGTAGAGTGCGTCAGCAGGAACCTGAAGCTCTCCCAAGAGGTCGGCTTCTACTCTGAATTTCTTTTCGTTTGTCATAAAAGTAGTATTTTTTAAGACGTTTATTGTTTTCTTTTTTTTTAAAACTCTTTACTCTTTTACTTTTTTACCTTTTTACTTTTGCAAAGTTACGGCTTATATCAGATAAAGCGTTTATAAAAAGCGAACCTTTATTTGTAAAAAGCAAACCACTTTCAGTCTTTTCTTTTGCAGTCTGCCCGAAATGTCGTAACTTCGCACAAACTCTTAATGTATCAAAAGTAATGTTTATAGTAATATTGTTTATATTTCTCGGTATAGCCTTGGGTTATACCCTGCGCACCCGACTGGCTTCAAAGGTCGGCGTGATAAGTGCGTTGAACGGCCGCTTCACGACGTGGCTGATATGGCTGCTGCTCTTCATGCTCGGTCTTGAGGTGGGCAGCAACAGAGAGCTTATCGCCGCACTGCCCACGTTGGGCGTAGAGGCGATGGTGTTGTCGGTGAGCGCAACGCTTGGCAGCTGCGTGCTGGCGTGGGCGTTGTGGAAAAGCATGAAAGGAGGAGAGAAGCGATGAAAGGTAGTCTGATAGTAGTGGCGTTCTTCGTGCTTGGCGTGCTGGCAGGACGCAGCGGCAGTATGCCTGAGTGGATGCTGAGCAGCGGCACAAGCTTCGTGGCGCTGTGCGCACTGCTGCTCTGCGTAGGCATAAGCATCGGTCTCAATCCTGACATGAAGAGCGAGATAAAGAGTCTGAATCCGCGCTTGGCTTTGCTGCCCGTAGCCACAATACTCGGTTCGTGGATGGGGGCAATGGCGGCATTCTTCCTGATGAACAACGATGTGTGCTCCTTGCTCCATCACCGTCAGCTCACCGACTGTCTGGCTGTAGACAGCGGCTTCGCCTACTACTCGCTCTCGAGCATCTTCATCACCGAGTATCGCGGCGCCGAACTCGGCACCATCGCTCTGCTGGCTAACATCATACGCGAGATGATTACGCTTCTGCTCACTCCGCTGCTCGCCAAGTGGTTCGGTCCGCTGGCTCCGATCTCGTCTGGCGGCGCAACTACAATGGACACCACGCTGCCCATCATCACGCAGACCGTTGGTCAGCGCTACGTTGCACTCAGCATCTACCACGGCTTCGTCACCGACTTCACCGTGCCGTTCTTCGTCACCATGTGGTGTACGCTGGCTTGATAGTGTGACAGAGGGCTTAGCCTCTTACGTAGTGCGGCATGTCGGCAGGCGTAACCATCGATATCTCCACGATGCCTGCTACCTTGCCGTCCTTCTTCCATGCCGTCTGGTATATCACTTTATGAACGCCCTGCTTCTCGATGGTGTAGGCGTTGCTGCCGCCGGTGGCAAGCAGTCGGCGTATTATCTCTTTCGACCTCTCGGAGTGGCACTCGTAAAGGTTCTTTCCGATGAGGTCGCCCTCCTTCTTGTAGGTTTCGCGCGACTTGTCGTTCATGTAGATGATGATGCCTTCCGCATCACACACCGTTACGGCACAATTCATTTCTTTTGCCCATTCGTAGTTTTCCATTGTCTTAATAGTTTTAATTGATTAATAGTGCAAAGATACATATTTTTTCGGACTGCGATATTTTATAGCGAGATTCTTTGAACAGGAAGCCGCTTATCACAATCTGTTCAGGAAATCCTTTGAAGCAGATTTCTTAGTGCTGTCCAGTTTCAACGTGCCAAAATTGTAGCTCAATTTCACTACCAGGCGTTGAGTGTCGCCGTTGGTATCCATCGTTGTCCGTATGTTGTTATATTTCATTGTCCAGTTGTTCGCCCTGTCGGTATGGAATATGTCATTAGCAGCAACCGTCAAGTTCAGCTTGCCCTTCATTATGCGAAGTATATATACCAGATCCATCGTCCACCAACTCTTATGGTCGAACAACGTACTTGTGCCGCCACTGTCGAAATAAGCATCGAATACTAAAATTGAATGGTTGTTTAATGGCCACTGCGCATTTGCATTAATATCCCAAGAAGCTTTGTTCCATGAGTGTTCTTCTCCTAAATAGTTTGCCTTGACAAAGGGCTGGACGAATGAACCAGTCAGATCTACCTGGATCGGACCTATCGAAAAGTTATATAAAGCGGTAGCCACAATGTTCTCAGACTTATTAAAGTTCACAGGCATAAACTTGATGTTCTTATTGTCAACCGACGTTTCTGTCCAGAACGGCAGATCTACTATTCTGTCTTTACTTCTGTTGTAGGCTACTGATGCCAACAAGTTGCCATAGTTATAGCTGAACTTTATGTTGGTTGTTACATTTGGCTTCAGCTGCGGGTTTCCTACCTTATATGAGATGGCATCATAATAGTAGAGTCCGGGATTCAAGTTGGAAAACGAAGGGCGTCCGATGGTCTGTCCTACGGATAAGCCCACAGAAGATTTGGCTGTCAGTTGCTTCTTTGCTACCAAGTTGGGGAACAGTTTCCATTCTGTAGAGTCGGTGAACGTTCCAGACACGCCGGTCTCCAACTTTCTACGGTCGGCTTCCATGCGCAAGCCACCTTGCAAATAAAAGCTGCTGAATTGTCTCGAAAGTGACAAATATGCACCATACAGACTCTCGTGAGTATCGTATGTCTCTACATCCGCATTGTAGGCATAATTGCCTTTATTGTTCATAGTCGAGAAGAAAAGCCCCATTGACACGTTAGCCCACTTGCGACGACTGTTGTATGATAGGCGTGTACCTCCGATGTGATATTTTCCCTCACTTGCTGTAGCGACAGCAGGAACAGTGGCAGCAAATCCAGTCTCATCGGAATGGTTCTGTGCGTAATCGGCTATAATAGAGAGTGTGCGTGTAGAGTCGATTTCGTTTCTATAGTTCACGCTGGCACTATGCAGATAGTCTGCTCCTCGCTTCTTCTGATTGAACGTCATTTCGGTTCCATTCATCGTCTGCCAAGTAGGTTCTTTTATATGCGTGTTGCCTATGTTGCCCGTATATTGAAAGCCGAACGACTGTTGTCGGCTGATTTCCCAGTTCATCGAATAGAACCATTCGAACGTACGAGCGTTTCCTATCGTATGTCTCTCCTTTGCGCTCTCTATGTCTTTTTGTGGCAAGAATACAGTCTCTGTGGTTTTGTCTATCTGTGTTGTACTTAAATACGAAAACCCTGCCGTAAGAATATTGCTCACCTTCTTGTATTTCTCGTTTATGGACACATTTGCCATATCCACATAGTTTCTGGCAAAAATAGACGTGTTGCTTAACTCTGTAGACAGTGTATTGCCCAATGCTGTTTTGGTGGTGATGTACACAACGCCCTTATTGCTGGCGCTATATTCTACTGCTGGATTTAAATCAACCACAATCTTGTTTACCTGCGACGCAGGTATGGCTTTAAGCTCAGCCATACTTACGGGTCTTCCGTTGAGAACAAATGTTGGAGTTCCACCTTCTAACAACTGCAAGTCGGAGGTTAATCCTGGAATCATGCCGAGCACGTCGGTTACTTTTCCCATATACTGCAAATAGGAATGTGCTACATCCACGGTTATCTTGTTCAATCCTACTTTCACTGTATTTCTTTTGCCCTTCACCACAACACCTTTAACCGTCATGGTCTTGGGTTGCAGCCTGATGATGCCCATCTCCGTATTGTTGAATATACGGTTTACGGTCTTATAGCCAATGTATGTGATACGGGCTAACACCTTTCTGTAGTTGGAAGGAATGACAAAATAGCCGTTCTCATTGCTTACGCCCTGACCTACGATGGTGGAATCGATGGGCGACAGCAAGGCTATTGTGGCGTATTCGGCTGCATTGCCTCGCTCGTCAACAATGCGTCCCTTATATCGAAGCGTTGACTTCTGCGTACATTCCACCATTATGTTGTCCTCTACCTGCGTCATTCTGATAGGGTAGAAGCCAATGAGTTGCATGATGGCATTTGGAACACTCATGTTGCGTATGCTCTTTGTCACTTTGAAGTCCTCCAACTCGTCGTACACAAAGTTGATGGTGTATTTATGCTGACGGGCATTCAGGTCCTTCAACGCCTCGGAGAACGACACATTATTATATTGTCTGGTGATGCGCTGGGCGTGAGACTGCTGTACGAAAGCCAGCAGAAAGAAAAGAAGCAAGCAGATGGTCTTGCTGCTGTCGGGCGTTTGCTTAAATATGTTTTTCATAATACGTCCTCCGTTCTTATTTTACTACCAGTTCTCCTTCGGCATACTCTATCTGTATGCGGTCGAAAGCATTCAGAATCTCCAGGTTCTGCTCCAATGTCTTCGTCTTGTTCCAGTTGAAGAAGAGACGCACATGCTGTGTGTCTGCGTTGTCATACCTCACCTTCACGTGATAGAAGTCTGCCATCTGCGTAAGTATCGTTCCCAACTCGGCATTGTCGAACACAACGGGCTTCATGTCGAGCGAGTCCTTTGGCTCTACAGTAACGGCTTTAAGGCTGTCGTCGGCTGACTGACCAGACTTGTCTGTCTGTTCTGCCACGACTTTATTGTCCGCAACTTTGTCAGAAGCCGCAAACTTTAACCAGCCGTTATGCACGGCAGCCAAGGCTACGCCCGAGAGGAAGATGATGCCAATGATAGAGGCTGCAATCTGCATTCGGTTGCGGTAATGGGTGTTTGCTCCGCTGCTAATAGACTTAGCCTTATTGTGCTTTTCCGAAAACTCCTTCCAGGCCTTGTCCACATCCACCTTCTTTGGCGTGGCCTTCTTGCCGGCCATTCTCGCCATAGCCAAGTCGCGTAGAAACTCCTGCGCTTCTTCGTCGGCAAGCAAGTGCTCCACCTGCTCGTCGGTATATTTCTCGGGATGCTCCTGCATATCGAAGAGCATCAACCGCTTTTCGTCTTTGTTCATCGTACTCATTGTTTTGCTCATTTAATTTGTCTTTTAATCCAGTCCATTGCCTTAGAGAGATGGTTGAACACCGTCACTTTGCTTACTCCCACCTCGTCTGCCACCTCCTGATACGACTTGTCTTGCAGATAGCGCAGGCGGAAGATTAGCTTACGGATGGGAGGTTCAAGGTCGTCGATGAGAAGCAGCAGTTGTTCGAGACGCTCGTCGGTGTCTTCAGAAAGAATCACGTCGGCATCATCCAACAGTAGCTTCGCCACTCTTTCCTTCACGCTCTTGTGAGCAATCTGATTGAGACAGCGGTTGCGCACGCTCCGCATCAGATAACCTTCCTCGCTCTCAGGCAACAGGACTACATCATCAGCAAGAATCTGCGTGAACACTTCGCTCACCACATCCTTGCTCTCGTCGTCATCCGAGAGAATGTATCTGGCCAGATTGTACATCTTCTCGTAATGCCGCCGAAACATCTGTTCTATGTCCTTTTCTTGTGTCATATACTTATATATACAGTTGAGCAAAGCGAAAAACTAAGCAAAACATTGATTTTTTTGAAAAAACATTACAAAGGTAATGGATAAAATGAAAACAAAAAAAAGAGTCACTCCGAAGAATGACTCTTTTACATTGTGGTGCCACCAGGAATCGAACCGGGGACACAAGGATTTTCAGTCCTTTGCTCTACCATCTGAGCTATGGCACCAACTGCGTTAATTTTGCGAGTGCAAAGGTATGCATTATTTTTGAATCTGCCAAATTATTTGCCGATTTTTTTGTGAAAATGATATTTTGAACCGTAAGTTGTGTGATTATATCGTGGTGTGAGAGTGGCGTGAGAGTGGAAATTAATAATGTAAAGCCTATGTTCTTGTCATTGTACACCGAACGCCGCCCGATCGGATTTCGTCCGCCGCCCGATCGGATTGCGTTCGCCGTCTGATCGGATTGCGTCCGCCGTCCGGTGAGTAGAGCAGAGCTTTTACAACACTAAATATGAGTTTTTGCAACAATAGAAGACTGCTTTTTATTGATAAAAGAAAGGTGTGGGCTTCTATGGTGTAGCTCGGTTGGTGCAGCAGAGACTGCTGCACCCCCTATGAGCCTGCGTGGGTATGGCAGGATGCCATATCCTCCAATTATATTACTTGTCGCTCAGCGGATTCCATCCCTGCGCCTTCAGTTCGAACTCTTGGTTGTCGCGTGTTACGAGCATCTGTCCGAGTTCGGGACGTGTGATGTGTCCAATCAGCTTCACGTTGTCCATCTGCTGAATCTTCTCGTGGTCGCCGATTGGCACGGTGAAGAGCAGTTCGTAGTCCTCGCCGCCGTTGAGGGCGCACGTTGTTACGTTCATGTTCAGCTCCTCAGCCATCACCGCTGTCTGATAGTCGATCGGTATGTTCTTCTCGTAGATGCGGCAGCCGCAGTTCGACTGCTTGCAGATGTGCATCAGTTCGCTTGAGAGTCCGTCGCTGATGTCCATCATCGCTGTCGGTCGGATATTCAGTTCGCGGAAGCGAGCGATGATGTCGCCGCGAGCCTCTGTCTGAAGCTGGCGCTGCAGCAGATACTCCTTGCCGGCGAAGTCGGGCTGGAAGCCCTTCAGCTCTTCGAGAGCACGCTTGTCGTTCTTCTTGCGTGCCTCGTCCACCTGCTGGTAGTAGACGCTCTTCTCGCGTTCGAGCAGTTGCAGACCCATGTAAGCCGCACCGAGGTCGCCCGTCACGCAGATAAGGTCGGTGTCCTTCGCTCCGTTGCGGTAGACGATGTCCTCCTTGCGAGCCTCACCGATGCAGGTGATGCTGATGGCGAGTCCGGTGTACGACGATGTGGTGTCGCCGCCAACGATGTCGACGCCCCACTTGTCGCAAGCCATGCGCAGTCCGCTGTAGAACTCCTCCATGTCCTCCACCTTGAAGCGCTTGCTCAGCGCAATGCTCACGGTGAGCTGTCGCGGTGTGCCGTTCATGGCGAAGATGTCGCTGATGTTCACCATCGCCGACTTGTATCCGAGATGCTGCAGGTCGATATATGTGAGGTCGAAGTGTACGCCCTCCATGAGCATATCTGTAGTTACGAGCACTTCAGAGTCGGGGTAGTGGAGTACGGCGCAGTCGTCGCCCACGCCCTTCACGGTCGATTCGTTCTTTATTTTTATGTTGTCGGTGAGATGGTGGATAAGACCAAACTCACCGAGTTTTGAAATGTCGGTCATATATATATAATTAATGTATACTGTTAAGCTCGACGAATCATCTCGCGCATGATTTCTGTCATAAGCGGCTGTGCGTTGTTGGCAGCTACCTGCACCTCCTCGTGCGATACCTCAACAGGAGTGTCCTCCAGTCCGAGGTCGGTGATGATAGAGATGCCGAATGTGCGGATGCCGCAGTGGTGAGCCACGATAACCTCAGGCACGGTGCTCATGCCTACGGCGTCGCCGCCGAGACGGTGGTACATCTTGTACTCAGCCGGAGTCTCGAATGTCGGACCCTGCACGCCTACGTATACGCCGTGCATCACGCGGATGCCCTTCTCTTCGGCAATCTGGTCAGCCTCCTTGATGAGAGCATGGTCGTAAGTCTCGTGCATATCCGGGAAGCGCGGACCTGTCGGGAAGTTCTTGCCGCGCAGCGGGTGCTCCGGGAAGAAGTTGATGTGGTCGGTGATGATCATCAGGTCGCCGATCTTGAACTCAGGGTTCATGCCGCCCGAAGCGTTGCTTACGAAGAGGGTCTTGATGCCCAGTTCGTACATCACGCGGATAGGGAACGTAACGTCCTTCATCGAGTAGCCCTCGTAGTAGTGGAAGCGTCCCTGCATCGCCATGATGTCCTTGCCGCCGAGCTTGCCGAAGATGAGCTTGCCAGAGTGGCCCTCAACGGTAGATATGGGGAAGTTAGGGATGTCTGAATATGAGAACTCGTAGCTGTCTGTGATTTCAGTTGCGAGCTGTCCGAGACCTGTGCCAAGGATGATGGCAGTTTCAGGCTTTGTGGTCATTCTTTCTTTTAACCAAGATGCTGTTTCTTGAATTTTTTCGTACATAGCTTATAATTTTATTGTTGAATTCTTCCTCCCCTCCGAGCATGAATTGTATGCGAATCGGTAGGGCATAGATATTTGATTTTGTTTCTTTCGAGAGTCCTTCCACGTGCTCAAGTCGTGTAGCGTCCTTCTCTGTTGTGACGATAATCTTCGGCTTGGGCATTGCGGCGAACGTGCTGTTGATGCGCTCCACGTCTTCTGCCGTGAACTGATGGTGGTCGCCGAAGGTGAGTGGCGTGATGCGCTTCGTCACCGTCTGCAGGTCTACCATCATCTGCTCTGGTGAGGCGATGCCCGTAAGCAACAGAATGTTAGTGTTCTTCGGCAGCGAGTTGAGCGAGATGCGTTCGTTCGAGAACAGCGCCTTCAGGGCGTTGTAGCGCAGCGTTGTGAAGTATAGCTCCTGATAAGGATAGAGATTGAGTGCGCGCTTCAGCACGCGGAACTCCATCGGCTTCAGGTCCTTCGGACACTTCGTTATAATCACGATGTCGGCTCTCGACGTGCCCTCCTTCGGTTCGCGCATGCGTCCGGCAGGCAGCAGCTTGTCGTAGATTATCAGTCGGTGATAGTCGATGAGCAGAATGTTTATGCCCGGTTTCACGTAGCGGTGCTGGTATGCGTCGTCGAGCAGAATGGCGTCCACGTCCTTTGTGGCTTCGTCGGTAGTGAGTCGGTCGATGCCGTGGCAGCGGTTCTTGTCGACAGCCACATAGATGTCCTTGTATTTGCTCTTCATCTGGAACGGCTCGTCACCGATTTCGGGCATTGTGGTGTCCTTGTCGGCGAGCAGATAGCCGCTGCTCTTGCGCTTGTATCCGCGCGAGAGCACAGCCACGCGGAACTTCTCATGCAGCAGATTGATGAGATATTCTACGTGTGGAGTCTTGCCCGAGCCGCCCACCGTTATGTTGCCCACAGATATTACGGGTATGTCGAAGCTGCGGCTCTTCTTCAGTCCGATATTGAACATCCAATTGCGCAGTCGCACTCCCAAACCGTAGAGCCAGCTAAGCGGTAGCAGCCACTCGTTGATTTTTATAAAGTCGCCTTCTGTTCTCACATTTATTATAATTAAACGCTCCGTGCAGTCCTTTATATATTCGGTACAATCCTTTATATATTCGGATTAATAAGAGCAAGTTAAAGTATTGTCACCATCTCACCACATCACCACCACACCATCTTATTACTTGATACTGATGGCATACGGTATGCGTGCCTGGATAGCCTCGCGCTTGTCGATAGAGCGGAGCATGGTGAACGGCTGGTAGAAGTCGCCGAGCGTCTGTCTGAGCTGTTCGTCAAGATAAGTTCCCGACGACGACATCGAGTTGAGCATAGCGTCCATCCACGAAGCCGCTGCAGGATAGTCGCTTGTGTAGTAGTCCTTCAGCTTTGCGAGCTGTGCAGCCTTCTTCACGGCGTCGTCGATGCCGCCCAGCTGGTCTACGAGCTTTATGTTGAGCGCGTCGGTAGCGAGCCAAACACGTCCCTGTGCTATCTTCTCCACGCTTTCCACCGGCAGACGTCTGCCATCAGCCACACGCTGGCGGAACAGACTGTAGCCGCGGTTGACGCTTGCCTGCAGCATAGCCTTCTCTTCGGCGTTGAACGGACGCGCCATGAGGTTGCCGAAAGTAGAGTTGCGGTTGGTCTTCACCTCGTCGAAGCGCACGCCGAGCTTTGTTGTGACGAGTCCGCTGAGGTCGGGTATCACGGCGAAGATACCGATGCTACCCGTCAGCGTGTTCGGCTGAGCCACGATCCACGACGCCGGAGCCGACATATAGTAAGCGCCCGACGCAGCATAGTCGCCCATCGACACCACTACCGGTTTCACCTTGCGCAGCTCGCTCATCTGGTGCCACATCTGCTCCGAAGCGTAAGCGTCGCCGCCGCCCGAGTTGATGCGCACAACCACCGCCTTCACGTCGTCGTCGTTCATAAGGTCCTCAAGGTCTTTGCACACCTTGCGACTTGCTATATAGTTGTTGTTGCCGAACATCGTAGCAGCCTTTGGGTCCTGCACGATGTCGCCCTCTGCATAGTAGACGGCAATCTCGCTGCCTTCCACCTTGCCATCCTTCACGTTGAGCATGTCGTTCAGAGTGAGCTGCGCAATGTCGTCGTCCTTGTCGAGCTTCATCATCTTCTTCACGGCGTCCTTCACCTGGTCGCCGTACATCATACCGTCAACCATCTTTGCCTTCATGAGCGTCTCTGTAGCCTGCAGCGCGAGATACGAGTCGGCGTAGCTGTTGAGCGAGTCGACGCTTATGCCGCGGCTCTTCGATACGGCTACGCATACGTTGCGCCATGTGCCGTCGATGAAGGTCTGTGTCTGCAAGCGGTTGGCGTCGCTCATCTTCTCCTCTGTGAAGGTCTCCGTCGCACTCTTGAATGTGCCCACCTTAACAACCTCCCACTTCACGCCGAACTTCGCCATAAAGTCCTTGTAGAACATGGTCTGTGCACCGATGCCGTGCCAGTCGACGATGCCCTTCGGGTTGATGTACACCTTGTCGGCTACCGACGCCACGTAGTAAGCGCCCTGCGTGTAGAAGTCGCCGTAAGCCACAATCCACTTGCCGCTCTTGCGGAAGTCGGCGAGCGCATTGCGTATCTCCTGCAGCGTGGCGTAGTTGGTTGCAAGTGCGCCCGCTTCTATGTATATGCCTTTTATGTCGTCGTTAGCCTTAGCCTTCTTGATAGACGAGAGAATGTCGTTCAGTCCGCTGTTCAGCGAGTTGTCGCCTGTGAACATGCTGAGCGGGTTCTCCGATCCCTGCTCGCTGATTGTTCCCGAAAGATTGAGTACGAACACCGAGTTCTTCTCCACGTTCTGTGCGGCGTTGCCCGACGCTATCATGCCGATGATGCTCATCATACCGATAACGCCCATCACGATGAAGAATCCGAACATACCGACCATCGTGGCAAGCACGTTTTTGATGAAGTCTTTCATAAGTTTTTCTTTTTTTAGAGTATAAAGTATTATTTGCAAATTTAGTCAAAAAACTTGAATTGTAAGACTGTTTGACGGAAAAACACTAACTTTGCAGTAGTTTTAAACAAAAATGACACATTGTTAGATTTATGCAGAACAAAAACTACATACTTCCTGCCGAGTGGCACCGTCAGTCATGCGTGCAACTCACATGGCCTCACGAGGATACCGACTGGCTTCCGTACCTCGACGACATCACCGAAACTTTCGTGCAGATAGCCAAGGCTGTGGCTCATTACGAACCGCTTGTCATCGCCGCAAAGCATCCAGACGCGGTGCGTGCAGAGCTTGAGGAGAGTCTTTCTGTCGAGGAGATGGAGAACGTACGCATCTACGAGTGCGACAATAACGACACTTGGGCTCGCGACCATGCCTTCATCACGCTCATCCCCACAGCAGAAGGCAGCGGCATTCACATAGAGGGAGCAGCAGGCTCTGCTGCACCAACCGAGCAAGAGGCAGGAGGTGACGGCATTCACATAGGGGGTGCAGCAGTCTCTGCTGCACCAACCGAGCAAACGGTGCGTGACTACGGCAAGAATGCCGTAGCCTCCTGCCGCCTTCTCGACTTCCGTTTCAACGGATGGGGCAAGAAGTTCGCTGCCGACAAGGACAATCTTATCAACCGCACGCTGTTCGGTGATGGTGTGTTCGCTGGCGAGCGTGTCGACTACGATGACTTTGTGCTCGAAGGTGGTTCTATCGAGAGCGACGGACGCGGCACGGTGCTCACCACGAGCGTATGCCTTATGGCGCCCAATCGCAACCAACCTCTGTCGCAGGCAGAGGTGGAGCAGGTGTTGAAGGAGCGACTCTGCGCCCGCAAGATAGTATGGTTCGACCACGGACAGCTCATCGGCGACGACACCGACGGACATATCGACACCATTGTGCGCATTTGTCCTGACAATACGCTACTTTATGTGGGTTGCGACGACGAGAACGACCCGCAGTATGCCGATCTGCACGCTCTTGAGCAGCAGCTGAAGGCGGCCACCGACGCCGACGGCAAGCCCTATCGTCTGCTGCGTCTGCCTATGCCCGACGCACTCTACGACGACGGCGACCGTCTGCCGGCTACATACGCCAACTTCCTCATCATCAACGGCGCTGTCATCGTGCCTACATACGCACAGGAGGAGAACGACGCTCGTGCTCTGGCTCTCGTGGCTGAGGCTTTCTCCGGCTACGACATCATCGGCATCGACTCGCGCACTATCGTTCGTCAGCACGGATCTATCCATTGCCTCACAATGCAGTATCCTGCCGAGTGTCAGTTGGCGAAATAAACGGTTTGCGCAATGGCTATAGTAGAAATTGATTCGCTTGACTTCCCCGGTGTCGAGCTTTTCTCGAGTCTCACGGAGAAGCAGTTGCGCCACAGCTACGAAAAGGGTAGTGGTGTGTTCATCGTGGAGAGTCCGAAGGTCATCGACCGTGCGTTGATTGAGGGCTACGAGCCCTTGGCTTTGCTTTGCGAGCAGCGTCATGTAGTTGGCGATGCGGCAGAGATAATCAGCCGGTGTGGCGACATACCTGTCTACACGGGCAGTCGCGAACTGCTTGCCTCGCTCACCGGCTACGTGCTTACGCGCGGCGTGCTCTGTGCTATGCGTCGTCCTGCGGAGCTAAGCGTCGAGGAGGTGTGCCGCGATGCGCGTCGTGTGGTGGTCATCGACGGTGTTGTCGACGCCACCAATGTTGGAGCGATGTTCCGCTCGGCTGCCGCTCTTGGCATCGACGCCGTGCTTATGACGCGCACTTCCTGCGACCCGCTCAACCGCCGTGCGGTGAGGGTGTCGATGGGTGCGGTATTCTCTATCCCCTGGACATGGATAGACGGTCCGGTCAGCGACCTGAACCGATATGGCTTCCGCATCGCTGCGATGGCTCTCACCGACAATTCGGTGTCTATCGACGATGCTGCGCTGCTCGCCGAGCCTCGTCTTGCTATCGTCATGGGCAACGAGGGCGACGGACTGCCTGCTGCTACTATCGCTGCCGCCGACTATGTGGTGCGCATACCGATGGCGCGCTGCATCGACTCGCTCAATGTTGCCGCAGCAGCTGCCGTGGCTTTCTGGCAGTTGAGATGAGGCTTTTTAACCGAAAATGGCTAACTTTGCAACAAAATAAATATGTAGTAAGATTATGAAACACTTGAAAATAGGATATCTTCAGCAGCACAACGTGGCTGACGTGAAGACAAACATGCAGCGTCTTGCCGACGGCGTGCGCGACCTCGCAAAGCGTGGCGCCGAACTTGTTGTGCTTCAGGAACTGCACAACTCGCTCTACTTCTGCCAGGTGGAGGATGTAGACAACTTCGACCTTGCGGAGCCTATCCCCGGTCCGTCTACCGACTTCTACGGCGCATTGGCACGCGAGTGCAACGTGGTTATCGTCACATCGCTCTTCGAGCGCCGTGCTCCGGGTCTGTATCACAACACGGCTGTCGTCATGGAGCGCGACGGCTCTATCGCCGGCAAGTATCGCAAGATGCACATTCCCGACGACCCTGCCTACTACGAGAAGTTCTACTTCACACCGGGCGACCTTGGCTTCCGCCCGATTCAGACCAGCGTGGGCAAGCTCGGCGTGCTCGTATGCTGGGACCAGTGGTACCCCGAGGCAGCGCGACTGATGGCTCTGCAGGGCGCCGAACTGCTCATCTATCCTACAGCTATCGGTTATGCAGCGTCTGACACCGAGGACGAGCAGCAGCGTCAGCGCGAGGCGTGGACAACCGTGCAGCGCGGTCATGCCGTAGCCAATGGTCTCCCCGTAGTGTCGGTCAACCGCGTAGGCTTCGAGCCCGACCCGAGCAAGCAGACACCGGGCATCGAGTTCTGGGGTTCGTCAATGGTTGTGGGTCCGCAGGGCGAGATGCTCTATCGCTCGGTTCCCGACGCTGAGGACAGCGTGATCGTGGAGGTAGACCTTGCTCACAGCGAGGACGTGCGCCGCTGGTGGCCCTTCCTGCGCGATCGCCGCATCGACATGTACGGCGAGATAACAAAGCGATTTATCGACTAATAATTCTCGATTGCCGTTTTTATCTTCCATATCTTCCAGCTATGGGCGTCATGCAATCGTAATGTGTTGAAGACCAAACATAAACGGATATAAAGATGGCTGGAAGATAGTCCGCAAAACGGGCGTATCTTCCAGCCATCTTCCATCTTTTTCTCGGTATCTACCAGCCCGAGGCTTTATTTTCCCATTTCTTTAAACTCATTATACACAGCCAGACCTTTTACTGTCAGGAGGTATTTCTGACGCGGATGGCGGGGGGAGTCGGGATATTTCATTGTGACAAGTCCTCCGTTGATGGCAGGAGTAAGAGAGTATTCGATAAAGTTGGGGCGGTTTCTCAATCCTACAGCATCCATCATTTCTTTTATGCCTTTTTCTTCAGTACCAATTGCTATAACCAAACGCTTTACATTTTCGCTCAATGAGCTAACGGAATTGTTTGTACTTGTATGGGTACTTGTATGGGTACTTGTATGGGTACTTGTATGGGTGCTTGTATGGGTGTCGCAATCATCCTGGTAGCCAATAAGCATATAGCGGTTTTTCAATTCGTTTTCTTCCTCCAATATCAAATTGCGGAAAAACTTGATTAGAAAAGACTTGTTCGGCTCTATTCCTTTTAATGGATTGCGATAGTTGGCACGTACTAATGCGTTACGGAAGTACCACGAATTGTTTGCAAACAAATCATTGTTTACCTTGAATCCGATAGATCGCAGATACTTGATGACGAATACCGCCGTTGTTCTTGTGTTGCCTTCGCGGAATGGGTGGTTCTGCCAAAGCAACGTGACGAAATCAACGATATGTTCTATGATTTCATCGGTGGTCAGTCCTTTGTAATTGAACTCTTTCTCTTGCTGTATATCATACCTCAATGCCATCATGATGTCTGCTGCACGTCCATATACAACGGAGTCGTCTTGAAGCACCCATTCTTTCTTGCTAATGTCGTAAGTGCGTACCTCGCCTGCGTGTTTGAACACACCTTCAAACAGGTGTCTGTGGATATTCAGAAATTCCAATGCTGTAAACGAGAACGACTTTTCGCTCAGCAGTTTTGCAATATTGGCTGCAACTCGGTCAGCTTCTTCCTTTTCTTCATCGTCCTTGTCATGTGTGGTCTTGTTGATATAATAAGATTTCAGCCGCTCCCTAACATCATCAATGGTGATATCGCCTTCAATATGGCGTACAGCAGTCTCTCTTAGATAGTCGGACACCTTCAGTCCGTCCACATCCTGCAGACCGATTGCTGTACGCCATGCAGAAGCCTTTTCTTGTTTATGCGGCTCTGCCATACGTTCGTAGGCTTCGAAGTCGATATATAGTTGCTTGTTATTGCTCATGATTATCTATCTTTTTCGTTAGTTGCAACTGGTGTTACACAGAATGCAAAGATACACATTTTTGGCGAGAAGGTGAAGAAGAAAGCAGGGAAATCGTTTCACTCCGCCTGCGGCTGTCTGCGTGTGAGATAAAGGTAGAACACGCTGACAATCAGTGGCACTACGGCAAGCTCCGTGGCGAGCTGAAAGATGCGCTGATAGTCGGCGATGGTGAGCATGAGGCTGGCTAATGCGCCAACGATGACGAACGGCGTGGCGATGAGCGTGCGCGCTATGGCGTGGCGCAAAGTGCTGTCGGGCATGTTGCGCGTGAAGCGCACCACCACCTTTTTCACCATGCTAAGAGCGAAGCCCAATGCGGCGTGATCCGCAGCCAGCGCTGCGGCTACGATGCTGAGTGGCGCTGCCGTGTTGTAGCTGAGGAAGAGCAGTGCGGCGCCCGGAACGGCGAGCAGCAGGGCTGAGGGCAGCAGCCAACGACGCAGTCCGTGGCGGCGTATGGCGTATATGCCGAGAATGTAGCCGACGGTGATGGCGATGACGGCTGCTGTGCCTTGCGCGTAGGCGAACTCCTGCGGCGACATGCCCAGTCCGTCGTTGTGCGGCTTGGCTATGACGAAGAGTGGGGCGGTGAGAGCGAGCAGCGTTTCGGGCAGCAGGAAGAGTGGCAGAAACATCAGTGTGGCGATGTCGTCCTTGCGCTGCAGCATACGGCGCATAGTCTCTCTGAACTCGCCGCGATGCAGACCCATCGTAGGCTTCGGCTTGGCGTATCCGTGCGGTCCGCCGGGCAGGAAGAGGGTGTGCCAGAGCCACAGAAACAGTTCCACGCCTGCCATCACGTAGAACACAAAGCTCCACGAGTAGCGTATGTTGCGTGTCACTACTTCCATATTGCCGCCCACCATCGCCATTACTCCGCAGCCGAAGAGGAGGGCTATAGTCAAAAATCCGCAGGACTTTTGACTATGGAATGTTGTTGTGTTGTTGTGTTGTTGTGTTGAGGTGTTGAGATGTTGAGATGTTGTGCTTGGTTGGTGCACTTGAGACAAGTGCACCCCCTGAGACAAGTGCACCCCTTGTGGCGTGTCGATATAGAAGCGGTGCAGGGCGATGTTGTAGAACAGAGCCGAGCAGACGAAGAACGGCATGAAGCATGCCGTGCCCAGCAGCCAGTAGCTCGTATGGAGCGTGAAGGCTACGGCGGCGAGCGAGAGAGCGGAGATGAACTGTGTGGAGAGAATCCATACCTTTGTGGTGCCCCAGAAGTGGGTGACTATCATCTCGAACAGCGGGCGCAGCAGCACGGGCAGACAAAGCAAGGCGATGGCAAGCGCTGTGTCGGGGGTGTCAAGTCCCATGCGGCGCAGCATCACTATCGTCAGAACAAGCACAGACACAGCCAATCCGTCACCGAACATCAGCGACGGAAACCACAGGCAGCGGGTCTTTGCACCTCTGCGGTGTGTGCGGTAGGTTGTTTTCTTTTGCTTGTCTGTCATTATTTTTTCTTTCCGAACTCGGGGTCAATCTTCAGGAACGCCGTCACGAGGAACGTGATCAGGCAGCACGCCATCACGAAGATGAAGAACATCTTGTAGCCCATGATGTCCTTAACGTAGCCCGACACCATGCCCGGCAGCATCAGTCCGAGGTAGGAGATGCCGGTGCATATAGAATAATGTGAGGTGCGGAACTTGCCCTGACTGTAGTAAAGCATGTAGAGCGTCAATACGGTGAAGCCCAAGCCATAGCCGAACTGCTCCACGAAGAGGCACGACGATACGATCCACAGATTGGAGTCGAGCGTGTAGCTAAGGTATATGTACACCACATCGGGCAGTGTGATGGCACATACGAGCGGCCACAGCCAGCGTTTCATGCCGTCGCGACTGACGAGCACGCCGCCGAGGATTCCGCCTAAGAGCAGTCCGATGAGTCCCACCGTGCCCTGCGCCAGTCCGTACTCCTCGGGTGTCAGAGCCATTCCGCCTTCGGCTGTAGGTCGCATAAGGAACGTCTTTGTCATCGTGTTCAGCAGAGCTTCCGGAAAGCGGTAGAACAGTAGGAATAGCATCACGAACACCGTCTCCTTTGTGCCGAACTTGCAGAAGAATGTGGAGAGCATCGTTTTCAGTTCGCTTGCCACCTCTCCAACGCTCTTCTCCGAACTAACATCGTCGGCAGGACGCGGCATCATCTTGCAGTGGTAGAGCCAGATGCCGATGAAGAGTGCCGCGAGCGCGTAGAATATGAGCGTCCAGGTGTAGACCACCGGCATCTGCAACTGATGTTCAAGGAAGCCGGCGAGCGACACGAGTGCGCCGTTCACGAAGATGACGGCGAGTCGATAGAACGTATTGCGCAGTCCGACGTACTTCGCCTGATTGTGCTCGTCAAGCTCTATCATGTAGAAGCCGTCGGCAGAGATGTCGTGCGTGGCACTGGCGAACGCCATAGCGAAGAGGAAGAACATCGTGCCCTGGAACCAGAACGACGTAGGCAGCGTGAAAGCGATGCCAGCCAGCGCACTGCCCATGAGCAGCTGCATCGTGAGCACCCACCAGCGTTTTGTCTTCAGCAGGTCGATGAACGGGCTCCATAGCGGCTTCACCACCCAAGGCAGAGCCAGCCAGCCCGTGTAGAGTCCTACCTCAGCGTCGCTCAGTCCCATCTGCATCAGCATGACTACCGACAGGGCTGTAACGACAACGTTTGGCAGGCCTTCTGCGAAATATAGTGTGGGAATCCATGCCCACGGATTGGTCTTTTTCAATTATTATTTTTTATTTTTTAATTATTAATTATTGCCAAAGGCAATTTTGAGTTTTGAGTTATGAAATGTTGTTTTGTTGAGGTGTTGTTATGTTGAGATATGTACTAATGTCACCATCTCAACACCACACCACCTCAACATCCTTTCACCACTTCACCATTACTTATATATCCTCTTTATCTCCGCTCCGCGATAGTAGTGCAGCAGGATTTGGTCGTAGTTGTAGCCCTTGGCGCCCATTACTGCAGCACCAATCTGGCAGAGTCCCACGCCGTGTCCCCAGCCTGCACCCGTGAGGCGGAAAGTCTGCGGTACGCCGTTCTTGATGTCCTCCCTGTCTACGACGAACGCGCTGCTGTAGAGATGCGTGTTGCTCAGTGTACGGCGTATCTCCAGTTCCTTACCGATAGTGAAGGTGCGCTCCGATCCCACAATCTTCAAGCGGCAGATGCGTCCGCTGCTGCCACGCTCCACCGGCACGAGGTCGAGAATGTCGCCGAACTCCATCTTCAGACGCTCTGTGATGAGGCTCTTCAGCTCCTCCTGCGTGTATGTGACGTGCCAGCGATAGAAGTCGGTAGTCTCTTGGTCGTAGTCGTTGAGCACCTCCGAGAGAATCTTCTTGTCGTTGGTGTTGCAGAACGACTCCGGCGCTGTACGAATCCAGCGTTCGGCGTTCTCCTCTACGGTCAGGTCGGGCAGTTCTGCGGCTGCGGCGTTGTTGCATCCGCAAGAGCTTGCGTCAGCCACGTCGCGTATCGCCGCAAGATACGGTTTCTTTACGTTCTCCCAGCAATACTGGAACTCCTCCGTCGCGCCGCCGCAGCACTTGCTGAAGCGTGCGTCGCATATCTCGTCGTTGTCCATCAGTATCTGTCCGCGTGTGGCGTGTATAGCCTCCGCCACATGCTTGCTCGTAGCCTTTGTTATGCCCTGATAGCGCTGGCAGTGGTCGTCGGCGCATACGTCGAAGATGGTGTGGTCTTCGCGGTCGTACCACTTTATCAGCTCGTCGTCCTTGCGTATGAACGAGAAGAAGCCGCTGCCTCCGGCGCCCGTCTGCTGCTTGTGGCGCTGTTCAATCTGCGCAAGCAGCCAGCTACGCGAGATGACGGCGTGCGCCTTGAGCAGTTCGAGGCTCGATGTGGCGCTCATCTCGCTTGAGATGACGCTCTCCAGATACGACTCCACGGGCAGTTCGTTGATGGCGCAGACGCGGTCTGAGTCTACCACGAGTCGCAGCGTGCCCAGGAAGGTCTGCGTCTCCTGACGCTCCCAGTGGAAGTTGACGCCGATTGTGACGTCGTGCAGCGAGAACGAGGCGTCGTTCTGCTGCGGATGGAAAGTAAGCTCGCGATACTGGTTGCCGTTCCACAGGATGCCGCCCTCATGGAACTCAACCACCTGCTCGCCCTCTATCAGGTTGCCCTTAGCCATGTACGGCTTGTTGAGCGAGAAAGATATCTTCGCGCCGCTCACGATGCCTACCGATACGTTCGGCTGCTTGCCTGCGAAGTGGGTGTTAGAAGCGAGGTTGCCCGCTGCAAGTGTGCGCAGCTTCTCGGCTGTCTCGTTGAACGTAGCCGTGTCCATGCCACACTCCTTCAAGATAGCTACGGCTTCGTCTGCGCTGAGCGTGTTGAAGTCTTCGCTACGCGGTGTGACGATGAAGCCCGCCATGTCGAGCGAACCCGGACTGACGAGGCGCTTCTGCTCGCCGTCGGCGAAGTAGCAGTCGGGACGATGCTTCGTGCGTGGTATCACCACCACCTGATAGTCGTCGCCGTCGCGCCATGCTATGATGTTCATCATCGGCTCGGTATCGCCGCCGTGCATCGGCAGCGCCGAATAGAGCTTGCGGAAGAGCTGTTCGCCCGTGTGCTGGTCGGTAGTGCGTATAGAGAATACGGGCACGGCGAAGCCGCGTACGGCTGTTATCGCGCCACGCTCGTCGTTCTTTACGAGCACTTCGGTGTCGCGGCTCAGTCGGGGCCAGTTGGTCTGCAGCGGCAGCATACCCGAACATACAGCCTGGAAGTGCATGTGGTCGGGAGCCGACGCGCCGCACTTCGGTCCGTTATAGAACACCGTCAGCGTCGGATAGGCGTTGAGCAGTCGGTAAATCTCGCCATAGTTCATGCCGATGCTCTGCGGACGGTGCGTGCGCAGCGGAATGGTGAAGTGTTGCGGCATGATAGGGAAGGGGTTGACGAGCAGCGTGAAGTTCTTGTCCACCTGCTTCTGCATCTGCTCCTTCGGTCGGTTCTGCTCGCAGAGGAAGCATGGGCGCTCGGCGATGGTCTTGCGGTCGATGTTTGCGCCCGTAGAAACGATGCGTGCGGGGTTGAACTGCAGCTTGAGCGTAATCTCGCCGCACGACAACTCGCGTGTCTTCACGTTGCGCAGGTCGTGGAAGTGCTGTCTGGCATCCTCCCACACCTCCAGCTGGCGGTTGAAGAAGCGCTGCAGCGAACTGTCGGCTGAGGCGTCTGCGGTGCCTTCGGAGAGTTGCTGGCGTGCCGCAATCTCCAGCGTGCGCAGGCGGTCCTTATACAGGTTGTTGGCGTTCTGGCGCTCTATGCTGAGGGCGGCGTCGCTGTTGCCGTCCCAGCGGCGGCACAGATAAAGCTCGTCGAAGATTCTGCCGATGCGGTACTTGCGACTGAAGGCGAGTCCGAGAGCGTAGTCTTCGCCGTACGAAGTGTTCGGGAACTGAATCTGTCGCAGGATAGGCGTGAAGAAAGCGCGCGGCGCGCCGAGTCCGTTTATGCGCAGCGCGTTGTTCGGTCCGTTCTGGTCGGTCCACTCCTTGTGATCGATAAGTCCCGGCGGGAGCGTCTCGAGCTGGAAGTTGCACATGCGGTAGGAGCCCACAATCATCGCAGCCCCCTGCTTGTGAAACTCGTCGACGATGCGCTGCAGCGTCTGCGGCGACGAGTAGAGGTCGTCGCTGTCGAGCTGCACGGCGAAGCGTCCGCAGCGTGCGTCGTCGACAGCGACGTTCCAGCAGCCGCCAATGCCGAGGTCGGTGCGCTCGGGTATGATATGTATGAGGCGCTTGTCCTCGGTAGCAGCCGCTTCGAGTATGTCTGAAGTGCCGTCGGTGGAGTGGTTGTCCACTACTATTACGTTATACTTGAATGTAGTCTTCTGCGCGAGAGCCGATCCGACAGCGTCGGCGATGGTCTTGGCGCGGTTGAAAACAGGTATAATCACCGAAGCCTCGTACGTGAAGTCCTGCTCGCTGTAGTCGGGCTTCATATACTTCGACGTGTCTACCGTAGCGCCAATCTTGTCGAGGTGCTTCGTAGCCGCCTGTTCCATCTCTATCTGCACCTCGCGGTTGCGTGGGTTGACGTAGTCGAATTGGCGCTCGCCGCTCTTGCGCGAGTCGGTCTCCACCTGCGTGTACAGATACTCGTTAAGATGGAAAATCTGCGACTTGCGGCTTATGTACAGGCGCAAGTCGTAGAAGCCCGCCCACTTGTAGTCGGCGAGATGTTGCTTCGCCGCGTACTCGTGCAGCAGCGATGCGCGTATGAGCACGAGCTGTCCGAAGTCGAAGTCGTCGCGTATGCTGCCCGTCTGATAGTCGATGGTAGGGTGTTTCTCCTGCACGCCGTCCTTCTGTATGTAGCAGTCGGCGTACACCATGCCCGCATTGCTGTCGGTAGCCACGCGCAGCAGTCGGTCGAGCGCATGCAGTCCGAGGCTCACCGGCGTGTGCTTCAGGCTCAGCAGCACGTATTCGGCGTCGGTATGCTCCTCGATGGTGAGCAGCGTCTTTGTCGACGTCAGTCCGTCTATGGTTATCACGGTGCAGTCGCTGATGCTGTCCGAGTCGCCGCACGCGCAGATGTCGCTTGCGTCGCTCACGAGCAGGTTTATATGCTGTGTAGTCTTGCTTTGGCTCAGCGTTTGCAGCGAGTCGGCAATCTCGGCTACATCGTTGCAGGGCAGAAAGCAATCAATTTTCTCTCTCATTGTTGTTTATAGTGTTTCAGGTTAATATGTGCGCTTCCGCGCAAAATCTATATGCAAAAGTAATGTTTTTTATCTGAAAAACGGAGTAAAAACGGCTTAATTTATGCGTTTGTAGTCAAATGATTTTGGCGTTCGGATTATTTGCAGTAATTTTATACATTGAAAACAAATCGATTACTCTAAAACAACATATTTCGCGATGAACAAGAATATTCTCTTAGCGAGCGCCGCCCTCTCCGTAGTGCCTACGCTCGTGGCTGCGAAGGCGCCTGGAAAGCGTGTGCAGCCGAAACAACCCAACGTTATATTTATATTGTGCGACGACATGGGCTACGGCGACCTCGCCTGCTACGGACAGCCCTATATCAGCACGCCCAACATCGACCGCATGGCTGAGGAGGGCATGCGCTTCACTCAGGCTTACGCCGGTTCGCCGGTGTCTGCGCCCTCGCGCGCTTCGATAATGACGGGTCAGCATTCGGGTCACGGACACGTGCGCGGCAACCGCGAGTACTGGTCTGCTGAGCATACCGTGATGTACGGCAACAACGTAGACTTTGCTGTTGTGGGTCAGGAGCCTTACGATCCGCAGCACAAGATTCTGCCCGAGATGCTGAAGGACCACGGCTACACCACAGGCGTCTTCGGCAAGTGGGCAGGCGGCTACGAAGGCTCGCCCTCTACGCCCGACAAGCGCGGCGTAGACGAGTTCTACGGCTACATCTGCCAGTTTCAGGCGCATCTGTATTATCCCAACTTCCTCAACCGCTACTCGCGCTCTATGGGCGACACGGCGGTAGTGCGCGAGGTGATGGAGCAGAATATACAGTACCCCATGTTCGGACGCGACTACCATAAGCGCCAGCAGTATTCGGCACGCATCATACACGACAAAGCGCTCGAGTGGATTGACCGTCAGGACGGCAAGAAGCCGTTCGTGGGCTTCCTCACGTACTCCCTTCCTCACGCCGAACTGGCACAGCCCTACGACAGCATCGTGGAGGGCTACGAGAAGAAGTTCTTCGTCGACAAGACGTGGGGCGGACAGGAAGGCTCGCGCTACAACGCCGTGGAGCATACCCACGCACAGTTTGCCGGAATGATAACGCGTCTCGACCAGTACGTGGGCGAGGTGATGGCGAAGCTGCGCGAGAGGGGCCTCGACAAGAACACGCTCGTCATCTTCACCTCCGACAACGGACCTCATGAGGAGGGCGGCGCCGACCCCGAATTCTTCGGACGCGACGGCAAGCTGCGCGGACTCAAGCGTCAGTGCTACGAGGGCGGCATACGTATTCCGTTCATAGCATGGTGGCCCGGACACGTCAAGGCGGGCGAGGTGAACGACCTGCAGTTCGCCTTCTACGACCTCATGCCTACGTTCTGCGACCTCGCCGGCGTGAAGAATTTCCGCAAGCGCTACACCAACCGCCAGCTCGCGGGCGACGGCTTCGACGGACTCTCCATCGCTCCGACGCTCCTCGGCGACGATGCCAAGCAGCTGAAGCACGACCATCTCTACTGGGAGTTTCACGAGACCGACCAAATCGCTGTGCGCCGTGGCGACTGGAAGCTGATTGTCGTAAAGGGCAAGCCGCGTCTGTACAACCTCGCCACCGACCTGCACGAGGACAACGACGTGAGCGCAGCGCATCCCGACATAGTAGCCGAACTTGTGGACGTTATACGCAAGGAGCATGTAGACAATCCGCTGTTCAAGGTGACGCTACCTTATTAATATACTTCTTGAAATCTTGCTGGTTGCTCGTAACGTACTGATGTTCAGTAATTCACATGACTTATTATGACAACAAGGGAATCGTATGGGTGAAGAATGGTGCCGACAAGCTCAAAGTGTTCGATAATGCTGAACTTGCAGAAATGATGACATAAAGGCAGGAACCTCTATGCCTCGCAATATGTTCCTTTTTAACAATGCTATATACTTGCTGCCATACACTGGTGTAGGTAGCGGCATCACTCGTGCTCTGGACGAAGATATCAATGTCACGTTTATGAATAATGACAAGGCACAGGAATTTGTCATCACGGTTTGGAGAGAAGAAAGTAACCAAGTCGAGGGTGAAAGTAACCAAGTCGGTAACCAAGTCGAGGAAAAAAGTAACCAAGTCGGTAACCAAGTTGAGGAAAAAAGTAACCAAGTCCAAGACTCTGACACTTGACTTAGACACTCTGACACTGACTTAGATACCAGACTTAGACACTCTAACACCAACTTAGACACTCAACTTAGACACTCTGACACTCCAAAAGTGTCATTGTCTAACAAGCAAAGGGACATAGTAAATTTCTGTTCTGTTCCTCGAACCACCAAAGAGATACTTGACAGAATTGGAGTCAGCATGCATTCCAAGAACCGAGAGCGTTACATCACCTCCCTTGTTGCAGCAGGATATTTGCAGATGACCAATCCTGAAAATCCTACGGCAAGCAATCAAAAATACAAGAAAGTAACAACAAAGTAGAATAACAATAATAATTTACAGCATTAGTGTCCTGATTTTAACGGGACACTAATGCCTGTATCATAGATAACAGAAAATCGTGGATTCAAAAACCACAAAAAACGAATAGCTTTATGATAGAAAAAATAATGTCTAAACTTGG
>ERZ857629.1544-NODE-1544-length-24744-cov-6.273037_pt1 | contig 24744 bp, 18 predicted proteins | sample MGYA00519700_ERZ857629 | MGnify/ENA primary metagenome ERZ857629 (study PRJEB31778, sample SAMEA3449351) | human gut metagenome | biome: human gut; feature: human-associated habitat; material: faeces | place: United Kingdom | collected 2010/2012 ...
AATTCGGCAAAAAGGCGGCGGAGACTCGCAGACGCAATTGTGCGGTGCTGCCTTTACGCGATTTCCATGATCCAGCCTGCCGGGGCGGGAATGTCGCCCAGCTGGATCCCGATCAGGGTCTGGCGGAGTTTGGAGATGACGGGACCGCAGCCCTTGAATTCCGTAACGGTACCATGGTCGTCGATGCTGCCCACCGGGGAGATCACCGCCGCCGTGCCGCAAAGGCCGCATTCCGTAAAGTCCCCGATCTCCGACAGGGCCACGGGGCGCTCCTCCACGGTCAGCCCCAGATAGTCCTTCGCCACCTGCACCAGCGACCGGCGGGGGATGGAGGGGAGAATGGAGTCGGACTTCGGCACCACCAGCCGGTCCTCCCCGGCGGCAAACAGCAGATTGGCGCCGCCGGTTTCCTCGATGTAAGTCCGGGTCGCCGGGTCCAGATAGACGTTTTCATCGTAGCCCTTTTCGTGGGCGTCCGTAATGGCGTACAGGCTCATGGCGTAGTTCAGTCCCGCCTTGATGTGTCCGGTGCCGTGGGGAGCCGCCCGGTCAAAGTCGCTGACCCGCAGCTTCAGAGCAGATTCGCCGCCGTGAAAGTAGGGGCCCACCGGAGAGGCAAACAGCCGGAACTGAAATTCCCTTGCGGGCTTCACGCCCAGCACCGCCGTAGTGCCGAACATGATGGGGCGCAGATACAGACTTGCCCCGGTGCCGTAGGGCGGCAGGGCGTCCAGATTCGCCTTCACGGTCTCCCGCACTGCCGTCAGGAACCGTCCCTCCGGCAGTACCGGCATGACCATCCGGCGGCAGGAATCCTCCATCCGTTTCGCATTCAGGTCAGGGCGGAAGCACACCGCCCGACCGTCCTTCGTCCGGTAGGCCTTCATGCCCTCAAAGCAGGTCTGGCAGTAGTGGAGTACGCAGGCGCTCTCGCTCAGAACCAGATTGGGGTCCCGGGTCAGGCCGCCCGCGTCCCAATGCCCGTCCGCGTAATTGGTCACGTAACGGTAATCCGTCTGTGTGTAGGCAAAGCCAAGGGTTCCAAAGTCCAGAGCTTCCATAAAAATGCCCCCATTTCAAAAGATACCTCATTTTAGCACTGCCCCCGCCCCCGGTCAATTCGCAGAGAAGCCAAATGTGCGGCAGATTCTTTGCGCTGTTTTTGCAATTTTCACAAACTAATCCTGCATTTTGAGAAAAGGCGGAAAGCCGTGCGCGGAAGCAGGAATCTGACCGGCAGGAGCCCCCTGGCCCCTTTGGGAGAGCCAGACACGCACAGCGCGGGCCGTCCCGGAAACCGGCATTCCGTTCCAACTCCCCAATATGCGGTCATTGCGAACCGGTTTGCTTTTCTGGCGTGAGAATCCCCCGGATGAAAGGTATTGCGTATTGATTCGCGCCCAAATTCCCACCGATTTCCGCACGAAGCATGGGCGAAAATCGTTCCGCTGTCCCATTCAACGGGGGATTTCCACGGCACTACGCCCGCTTTTCGTTACAGAGCGCAACCGGCGAAGCCGGCTCTTAGCGCGGAGCAGTGTGCGCTACTCGTCAGCGTGCGCTTCATGTTCCCCCGCATTATGCAGGATTTTTATTTTGAAATTTCTTTTCGGTAAGCCGGCGAAAGTCCCGTCATTGACTTATTCCCGGGAACCCTGTATACTATGCGAAAAGGAATTCATTGGGGAGAGGACGCAGGGTTATGGAGCATCGGCGGGTGTATGCACTGGATGTGCTGAAGCTGTTTCTGGCGTATGTAGTCGCTTACTTTCACGGGAGCATGGAGTTCCGGCCCGGGCCTACGCTGGCGGTGCAGATCTTTTTCATGATCTCCGGCTTCTTTCTGGCACGGAAGTTTTACGACCGCTCCTTTGCCGATCACGGCGCCGCCTACTCCGCGTGGAACTACACCCGTGACCATGTGCGGAGCATGTACCCCCACTATCTGTTCTCCTGCGGCGTTCTGTTTCTCTACCTGACCGCCCGGCTGTGTCTGGACGTGGCGCGGAATCCCGGGACCGAAATGTTCCGGCAGCTTCTGCTGCACCTTTATAATCAGATCCCGGATATTTTTCTCCTGCAAAGCGCCTATCACTGGCACGAAAGCCTGAACTATCCTCTGTGGCAGATGTCCGCTCTGCTGATCGCAGGCTACTTTGTCTACGCGCTTCTGTGCCGGGACGAAAAGCTGGCAAGGACGATTCTCTTCCCCGCCGCCATCTTCATGGGCATGTCCCTGCTGGTGGGCGAGGAGGACCTGTTTGCCAACCGGGGCGTGATTTATCTTCCCCTGATCCGGGCCTTTTATCCCATGTGCATGGGGGTGCTGATCTTCTTTTTCACCACCACCCGGGGGTATGAAGCCCTGCGGGCCCACCGGCGGCTTTTTGACGCGGCGGCCCTGCTCTGCCTTGCGTGTCTTATTTATTTTGGGGAGTACGGCAACATTTTCCTGCTCACCGGGGGACTGCTGATCGTGAACTGTCAGGACCCGGAGTCTCTTCTGAACCGGCTTTTCGACCGTCCCTGCTTCCGCTGGTGCGGCAAACTGTCCTACGCCATTTTTCTGAACCATACCCTGATCTGCCGCATTCTCTGGGCGCAGATCGTTCCCCGGGCAAGTCTGCCCCAATGGGCCATTGCGGTCCTTTATTTTGTGCTCCTGACGGGATACTCCGCGGTAACCACGGTTCTGGTTGAGGGTTGGACAAAAAAGCACAGACAAAAATCGGCCGCCCCGGGCGGACGCACATAAAGGAGACGTTTTTCCATGAGAAAACACACATTTCTGATCCGTACCGTGGCGCTTCTGTGCGCCCTCTGTCTGGTTCTGGGGGGCTGCAGCGGTACGTCATCCTCCACGGAGCTTTCCGAAACCGGTGCGCAGGCGGCCCGGCTGGCTCTGGAAAATCTGGGAAGCAGCACCATATTAACCGACGTGGTGGAGTTTTCTCTGGATGATTTTGAAGGATGCGCCTGCCATGTGCTTCTGCTGAAGGCTGCGGACGACCGGTTCCTTGCCTACAGCTATGACACCGGGACGGTTTACACCCCTGCCTCGGACGCGGTCTGGAACTATGACGGCGCCCTGAGCACAGAGGCGGACCGGTGCACCTATCTGCTGTGGACAATGGCAAACCACACTGCTCCCTACGTAAACAGTGACGAGGTCCGGACAGAGCTGTCCGCGGCGGAGCTGGCGCAGGTAAATCTGGCTCTGACCCGGGGAGAGATTCCCGCGGATACCGGATCGGAGACGCTCATTCACCGCCTGCTGAAGAAATTCCGCAAATCCGACAGCACCAGCACGACCGTGTCGGAACCTCAGGACGAATCCACCATCCGGCCTGCCGAAACCCTCCCGGCGCAGCCTGCTGAAACCCTCCCCGCCGCGCAGGCGCTGCCGGAAGGTACCGGCACCTACCGGGTCATGACCTATGAGGGGGGAGGCTTTACCCATGAGGATCAGCGGACGCTGTCCAATGAGCAGATTGATTTTCTCGCCGCCGCCGACCTCGAAACCGTGCGGGAGGAGATCTCCAACGTCTATGATTTTGCGGCGTGGCTGATCGCTCTGAACAGTACATTTCAAAGCAACGTCACCAGCAATCCGTCCGGACAGCGCACCATTGGTGCGGATTTTGCCTTTGAGTGGGTATCCCAGTATCTCACGTCTGCCTTTGCCGCTTCGCTGGCGGTGCGGATTCTGGGGGATGACATTCCGGGAATCGGCATTGTTGCCGCCCAGGTAGGAGAAAACGACGGTACCTTCCTCTGCGGCAACCTGATCCCCGCCGACGGCGGCTACTATCTGGTATCCTTCGACGCCCTGACGGATGAATGGAAAACCGTGACAGCCATGGGAGCGATTATTCCGGAAGCCTTCCCGCCGGTCTGGGTTGACGGCGCCGCGGGTATTGTCGCCTTCTGCCAGAGTGCGGACAATCCCGCAGGCACCACCCTGACCCAGGCGTTCTATATTCCGGGAGATCAGGAGGTCGTGCTGGACTATGCGGACGGGCTTTATACCCCCCAGAATCCGGCGGGAGTGCAGGAATTCTACCGGGACGAGACCCGGGCGGCAGAGTTGATTGCGGAAAAGACGGGACACATCAAGCCCGAGAACATCGGGAGCTTTGACCTCTCCACCAAACTGGGCGGAACCACCCTGACGCCGGAGGAAGCCTATGCCCTCCTCGCCATGGAGCCGGAACAGGTAAAGGAGCGGGTAAAAACCGCCGCCGATATGCTGATGCTCATGCTGGCGGGACAGTACGGAGACTGCCTCGGCGACCGGACAAAAACCGTGAACGGGCAGGAGTGGCACTACAACCTGAACGCCTTTCAGGTGATGCAGACCCGCACCACCAACTGCGGCTCTGCCGCGAACCTTGCCAACTATCTGCTGGAGGGGGATTACGAAGAGGTCGGCTTCATCCTTCAGGCCTACTTCATCGGGCAGGGCGGCGGACATGTATACAACTACTTCAAGTATCAGGGGAAGTACTACATCGTGGACTTCAGCTCGTACATGTTCAGCAATTACCGGCCGGAGCAGCAGCTCCCCGTCATGGAGCTGGACCGGCTGGAAGACTACGGCAGCCGGTTTTCCGAGCTCTACGGCGACGGCGTGTGCATGGTGCTCGCCCACACCTCCACCGGACAGCACTATCCCAATGTATTTGACGACCAGAACAAGGTCTACGCCATCCCGGCGGGCACTTCCTATCAGCTTCTCTACCAGAGTCCCGCCCCGGACGCCTACAGGCTGAAGGAATACCCGCTGGACAAATCTCAGCTGGACTGGACCACCTTCGGCCAGCCGTAAAGCCCGGGCATCCGCATGCAAAAATATCGCCTTTCCGGAATTTGCCTCGGCAGCCCCCAGAGATGATTCATACCAAAACAGCCCACGCAGGCGTTTGCCTGCGTGGGCTGTTTGTTGTCCGGTAAGCGTCAGCGGTCGGATTCCTGATTCAGCAGCCGGTCCGGGATCATGGAGGTATTCAGCAGATCCCCCGGTTCTACGCGGAGTGCGTCCGCGATATTGAAGAGGATTTCCAGTGAAAAGGGGCGAACAATATTGGGAGCCTCAATGGCGCTCAGATGGGAACGGCTCATCATCGCCGCCTCCGCCAGCTGCTCCTGAGACATGCCCCGCATTTTCCGGAGAACGGAGATCGTGATCCCCAGCTGAATAAACCGGTCCCGGTTTTTGAAGTCAATATTCGTTCCCATCTGCTTCACCTCATCTTTCCCATATTATACCGGATTTTGGCGTCACTTTTTGTTTATTATGGAAAGCTATTGACTAATTTATAAAGCATATATATAATATTTAAGAAGTTTGTTTCAGTCTCCCCGTATCGCGCGGCGCATTTTGTTCCCGCACAACGCAAATGCTCCTGCAGGCCCGTCTTTCGTGTCAACGTACAAATCGGCGTCATTCTGTGCCAGTGGCCGATGTCACAGGCCCGGAATCTCCCGGTTGAAAGACGAAACGGAACAAAGCATATACGGGGCGGCTGCCAGCCGCAAACGTCCCAATTTTCGAGCTGCCCCGCCGCATTTCCGAAAATCGCAGATTTACAGGCATCCGCTGATCGCCGTCTCCGCGGATACCCGGCGGCTGAAGTCCATCCGCGGAAGCGTCCCCCGGGCCCTTTGCCCCTCCCAGTGGAGGAAAATTTGTGCGATTTGCAGGGGCTTTTCCGGGGAATTCCCTGTATTTTGTAGTTGCATACGCCGCACAGGCGTGTTACAATAGAATGTTTCATAATGTTTTCAACCATTTCTCAGCTTTGGCAGGCCATCCGGGCGGGCAAAACCGTTGGGCGGAGAGCGCCGGGCTGAACGAGTCAGGAGTTTTTCCCATGCCGCAAAATGAAAAAAAGAGCAGCATTGCGGCGGTTGTGGTCACCTACAACCGGCTGGACCTGCTGCGCCAGTGCGTGGACGCACTGCGGGCACAGAGTGCCGCGTGTGACATTTTGATCATCGATAACGCCAGTACCGACGGCACCGGGCAGTGGGCAGCGGAGCAGTCCGGCCTCCGCTACCGCAATACCGGGGCGAACCTGGGCGGTGCGGGCGGCTTCAGCTTCGGCATCCGCTGGGCGGCGGAGGAGGGCTATGACAGGCTGTGGATCATGGATGACGATACCCTGCCGAAGCCCGACGCCCTTCAGAAGCTGCTGGAAGCAGAGGAAATTCTGGGCGGGAACTACGGCTGGCTCAGCAGCGTTGCCCTGTGGCTGGACGGCAGTACCTGCCGGATGAACGAGCAGCTGCCCCGGCGCTACTGCGGGGAAAGTATGCCCCTGCTGAAATACGGCCTCCTGCGGGCAGAGCGGGCAAGCTTTGTGTCCATGTTCCTGCGGCGGGAAACGGTGATGCAGGTGGGACTTCCGTTCGCCGAGTTTTTCATCTGGGGTGACGACGCGGAGTTCTCCCGGCGAATTGCCGTGCGGGCCGGGCTGCCCTCCTATGTAGTCGGGCAGAGTCAGGTTGTCCATGCTACCAAAAACAACCACGGCATGAGCCTTGCCACCGATTCCGAGGCCCGGATCGACCGGTACTGGTACTCCTACCGGAACGAGGGCTTCATGCTCCGTAAGGAAGGCTTCTCCGGCGTTTCCCGCTACCTCTACCGCTGCGCCCGGGACTTCGCCGCCGTCCTCGTAAAAGCCCCCACCCAAAAAGGCAAGCGCCTGCGCACCCTCCTGCGAGGCATGTGGGCAGCGCTGCTGTTCCACCCAAAAATTGAATATCTCAAGGAGACAGAGTCTGCATGAAAGCAAAAATCCAGAACTTTCTGAAATACACCCCCCTGCTCAAGGAACTGGTCAGCCGGGACCTGAAGGTGAAGTACCGCAGAAGCTTCCTCGGCTACGTGTGGAGTCTGCTGAACCCCATGCTGATGATGATGGTCATGTCCATTGTCTTTTCCTTCATGTTCAAGTCCAACATTCCTTACTTTAATGTATACCTGATTACCGGCAACACCCTGTTTGCCTTCTTCAACGAGAGCACCAATCAGGCCATGACCTCCATTCTCGCAAACGGCAGCCTGATCCGGAAGGTCTATATACCCAAGTACATTTTCCCCGTGTCCCGGGTCCTGTCCGCCTTTACGAACCTGACCTTCAGTCTGGCAGCGATCATCATCGTCATGGTCTTTTCCCGGGTGCCTCTGCACTGGACCATCCTGCTGTTCTGGGTTCCGCTGGTTCTGCTGCTCCTGTTCTGCATCGGATGCGGACTGTTTCTGGCCGCCATTGCGACCTTCTTCCGGGATATCACCTATATTTACAGTGTGGTCACACTGGCGCTGACCTACCTGACTCCCATTTTCTACCCCGTAGACGCGGAGTTCCTGCCGCCCTTTGCCATGGCGATCATCAAAATGAACCCTATGTATTATTACCTGACCTTCTTCCGTCAGGTGGTCATGTACGGCGCTGTTCCGGGGGCCGAGCTCTGGATCGGCTGCACGGTGTCCTGCATTCTTGCGCTGGTGATCGGCTTTGCCGTGTTCCGCAAACTGCAGAAAAACTTCATCCTGTATCTGTAAGCGAGGGAAGCTATGAGCAAGATTATCACGGTTGACAATGTCTCCATGCGCTTCAATCTGGCGGAGGAGAAAACGGATACCATCAAGGAGTATTTTGTGAAGCTGTTGAAGCATCAGCTCCATTTTTCCGAGTTCTATGCGCTCAAAAATGTGTCCTTTTCCATTGAGCGGGGAGAATCCGTGGCGCTGATCGGTCGGAACGGCAGCGGCAAGAGCACCATGCTGAAAATCATTGCCGGAGTCCTGTGCGCAAGCGAGGGAAGGGTCGGGGTCTATGGCTCCATTGCCCCCCTGATTGAACTGGGCGCGGGCTTTGACATGGACCTGACCGCCCGGGAGAATATTTATATGAACGGCGCCGTCATGGGCCACGACCGGAAGTTTATGGACGCAAATTTCAAGGAAATCGTGGACTTTGCCGAGCTGTGGGAGTTCATCGACGTGCCGGTCAAGAACTATTCCTCCGGCATGATCGCCCGGCTGGGCTTTGCCATCGCCACGCAGGTCAGCGCGGACATTCTGGTGGTGGACGAGATTCTCGCCGTGGGCGACTACCAGTTCCAGCAGAAGTGCAAGGCAAGAATGAAGAAACTGATGGACGGCGGAACCACGGTTCTGTTCGTCAGCCACAGTGACGATCAGGTTCAGGAAATCTGCCAGCGCGCCATCTGGCTGGATCACGGGAACCTGATGGCGGACGGACCTGCGGCGGAAATTTGTCAGAAGTACCGCGCCGAAGTGAACGGATGATGGGAGGAATGCGTTATGCCAGATGTTAAAATTCTGATTTCCTGCCATAAGAACACAGATGCTGTTCGTAATGATGTGCTGCATACGATCGAAGTCGGTGCAGCATTGCACAAATATCCCATCTCCACAGATTATCATGACAATGTTGGCGACCACATTTCCAGTGATAATCTTACTTATTGTGAACTAACCGCTCAATATTGGGCATGGAAGAATCTGGATGCAGATTATTATGGTTTTTTCCATTATCGGCGCTATTTTTCCTTCAAGCATTTGCCGGAAATATATGATCCTTATGGAAATCTTATAGAAGATTTTTTTGATACAAACACGGAAGAGAAACTCGGGCTGAATTCCCAATCAATTAAATCCTTTGTTTCCCAGTATGATTTTATCTTGCCCGAAGAAAAAGACATAACGCGCATGCCCAATATGGGCAAAAACATGTGCAGTCAGTACTTGTCCAGCGGGTATCTGCATAGGGAAGATTTGCAGATTATGATGGATGTTCTCCGGGAAAAATCCCCGGAAATGGTGCCATTTGCCGAGAAATACGAAGCCGGACATAAAACATGGTTTAACAACATGTTTATCGCACGGAAGGAAATCTTTCAGGCGTACAGCGCATGGCTGTTTGATATTCTTGCGGAATGCTGCCGCAGAATCGACATGCGGGACTATTCCGTGGAGGCGCGCAGAACTCCCGGACATCTGGCAGAACGGCTGCTGAATATTTACTTCCGGTATCTGATTAGCCAAAAAAAATACAAGTATACGGAATTACAAACGGTAGCATTCCTGCACACGGAGCCAATAGAGGTTTTAAAGCCCGCATTTTGTGAGAACAACATCGCAATTGCGCTTTCGGCAAATGACTTCTATGTTCCCTATGTTTCTGCACTCCTTCTGTCGCTGAAAGCGCACATGCAAAAGGGAAATAACTACGACCTCTTGGTCATGACGCGGGATATTAGTCCGATCAGTCAAAAGAATCTTCGTGCAGTTTTTGTGGGAAACGAAAATGTCAGTCTTCGATTCATAAATGTTGCCCGATTTGGCAAACAATTTGAAAACCTGTTCCTCCGGGGACACTTTGCGCTGGAAACTTATTTTCGGTTGTTGATGCCAGAGTTGATGAAGAACTATCAAAAGGTTCTGTATCTGGATAGTGACCTGATTCTGAATGCAGATCCGGCGGAGCTGTATCAGACGGACGTGGAAGAGTACCTTCTTGCAGCTGCCCACGATGCAGATACCGCCGGACTGTACAACGGTTTTGAGCCAAATAAAAAAGCATATATGGATAATGTTCTGAAAATTCAAAACCCATTTGCATATTTTCAGGCAGGTGTGATCCTTTTTAACTTGGAGAAATTCCGAAAGACCTATACAACAGACGAAATGCTTCGTTTTGCCGCCAGTAACAAGTGGGAGCTGCTCGACCAGGATGTTCTGAACTATTTGGCACAGGGACGGTACAAGGCTGTGGATATGGCATGGAATGTCATGACTGACTGGCGGGGAATCCGAATTCCCCAGATCATTTCCAGAGCGCCGAAGTACTTGTATGATGAGTATATGGCTGCGCACAATGCCCCCAAAATTATTCACTATGCCGGTCCCGACAAACCTTGGCAGCAGCCGCACTCAGACTATGCAGAGTATTTCTGGAAGTATGCCAGAGAGAGTAGCTACTATGAAGTGCTCCTGCAAAGACTGGCAGCACAGGAGGTAACGACAAATTGCGGATTCGGCATAAAGAGAATAGTTAAGAGAAAGCTTCAATATATTTTGGATCGTTTTTTCCCGGAAAAAGCAAAGAGCATTATAATAAAAACTTATGGTTTCTTGAAACATAGATTTTGAAAACAGTTGAGGATTTGATGCATCTGTGATGAAGATAATGAAAGAATTGAATGGGATAAAAGAGTGCTTGTGCACTTTGAATAAGTTGCCAAAAAAATGTGCAGCGGTTATCGCACCGATGTTTAATGATGAAAACATTACTGATGGCTATTTTCAAAGAATTCAAGCAATTGATCAGGCAGTCTTGTTTGACTTTTTTCGAGTTTATATAAACATGCAAGAAGACTATACTGCCCCAATTCAAAAAAGCCAATTCAAAATCTCTGTTTACAACTCTTGCATGGAAATTAACCTTGATCCGCGGATAAAGTGGCAAGCGTGGTTTCTGAAAAAATTGATCCGTAAGTGCACCGTTGCATATGTTCATTGTGCATTGAGAATGATTTTTCGTAGCACGGGAGCAGCAATACGTCATGCACTCACATGTGGAAATATCTGCATTATATGGGATGTCCATGGAGCAGTTCCGGAAGAATTTTTAATGTACGAGGATTTGTGGGGGGCTCAGGAAGCAAGAGAATCTGAAACTTTTCTGGCTCGTAATGCAGATGTAATTGTTGTGGTCAATGAACATATGAAGCGTCATTTACAGAACATATACGGGAATCAAATTCGCGGTACATTTGTAATACTTCCAATTTTCAATCTTGACATTGACAAGAAATTGTATTCTGACGAAGACAAAGTCGTTCAGACGGGGGAAGGATTAACTGTCGTATATGCTGGTGGTCTTCAGAGATGGCAATGTATTGAAGAAATGCAGAATGCGATCGAACATTTTGGCGATAAAGCAAGCTATGAGATGTGCGTTCCGGAACCAGAGCATTTTATGGAGATGTGGGGGGGCAGGAAAACTCCAAAAGCTCTTAATGTATCCGAAAAGAACCATAAAGAATTGTTTCGTTCCTATCGAAAGTGCCACATGGGCTTTGTTTTGAGGAAAAAAAGTGTTGTCAACGAGGTGGCGTGTCCAACAAAACTAATCGAATATATTCAACATGGCATCATTCCAATTATGGACAGTCCAGAGGTCGGAGATTTTGTTGAATTAGGTATGCAATATCTTTCTCTGAATGATTTTAACAAGGGGATAATTCCAACAGCGCAGCAACGAAGTAGAATTGCCTTACTAAACTTAGACGTCCTAGGAAAGCTTCTCCAGCAAAATAGGCGTGGTGTCGATCAGCTTAGAGTCGCTATTGCACGTGCACCTTATCGACATAGATACTTCGTTCAGCAGGAAAAGCATAAGCAAGAGTACGCATATATTCTGAGAGAAAAAAATAACGATGAATATATAGAAAACTTGTTTGGTTGTAACAAGGGAAGAAAACTATATTTAGTTATAGAAAATCCGAAATGCGTAAGCAACTTAACAGTACTGGAAATGTGCACGATATTCTGTTATAGAGGAATCAATATTAACGGGCAAAAATACGGCGGAACTGATCGTGATTTTAAAGAATTTTGCGAGCGCTACGGGATACAACTTTTATACGACGGAAAGAGAAAATTGACGGTACACGAGTTTCTGGCAGAAGAATATACGAAATAGAGTCCACCTATTGTATAATGATTAGAAAGAAAAGAGAGGGAGTTTTATGGAATTTGTTCAGGAAGATGGTCTAAATGCGATTCATGCAATCGAGCGCACAACGCAAAGTCTATTCGAGATTCGCGAGATAATCAATCGCCCAGCAATTAAATGGTATTTACGTTTTTATGGAGTTGTATCCGAATGGCTACACTCATCGCTAAAAAACAAGTGGTTAATTTTTTGCAGATTAATAAGGCGTCTTCTGGGTTCAAATTGTGTAGTACATTTTAATAACTATTATTGTTTTTATTCAAAGATTCGCGACAATATAGATCAGTCTGTTGCAGAAATGCCGCATGCAGTTGGGGAACTGAAGGACGTATACAGTACGAGACTCTACAAGAATAATCAAGAGGTATTTCAGCTGATAGACCATGCACATGTATATATGAAAAAAGTTATGTGCATTATGGCACCCATCTTTACAAAAGAAAGACTAAAGGATGGTTATTTTCGAAGAATTAAAGCTGTAGATGACATTATGGGGGATAATGTTCTGAAAATTTACATGTCGCCAATGGACTGTGATGACATGCAGAACGGACATCCGCGTGTTGTGCGAATAGATGACACACATATTCGCGTGGATTACTACCCCCATGTAGATGATAATAGACGTTTTATTAATGAAATTGCAGCTTGTGCGGATGGTGTATATCATCATGGTGTTGGATTTATGGATGAGGATGTTATTCGGATACCTCACCTTCTGAAAATTGTAGATTTACATGGGGCGCTTCCGGAAGAATTTGCCATGAGTGATAACTATCGAATGGTTCAAGTTGAAAGCTATCATGAGGAGCTAGCGATGCGTTATGCAGACTTTCTTGTGTGCGTGACGGAACGGATGGCAAATCACATGAAAGCAAAATATCCACAATATAACCAAAACTACATCATTATGCCAATCCTAGATCAGGAAACGCTTGACTCGGGAAGCGAGGATGGATCTCATGCCTCGAAGAACGGAAACACTGTTATTACGTATGCAGGAGGCACGCAAAAATGGCAAATGATTCCACAAATGCAGGAATGTATTCGCAAAAGGGCAGAATATGACTATCGGATTTATGTACCTCATCCTGATTTGTTCTGGAAAAGTTGGGGAAACGAGCCAATACCGGAAGAAATCGTTGTAAAAAGTTTAACTCCGAAAGAATTAAGAAAGGCATATAATGATTGTCAGTATGGTTTTGTTCTCCGAGAAGATACAATTGTCAATAATGTTGCTTGCCCAACAAAACTAATTGAGTATATTCTTAAGGGAATTGTTCCAATTCTTAACACCGAAAAGTTAGGCGATTTTGTTGACGATGGGATGAAGTATGTTTCTGTAAAAGATTTTTGTGAAGGGAATCTTCCAACTGAAGAGGAACGGGAGAAAATAGCAAGGGATAATAAAGCCGTTATTGAAAAAATAATCGAAAAATATTTGGATGGAAGAAAAAAGATTCACGATATTGTTGCAAAAGGTGGTAACCGTGTTGAATGAACTTGTAATTGGACTCGTTGTAAACAGTTTTGACAAAGGCGGTTTAGAGCAGGTCGTTTATAATTTGTATTGCGAGTACCGTAAACGTGGAATTCCTGCGTATATCTTAATCGAGAATTCTTGTGGGGCTGGGTACTTTACTTCTAGGTTGTTTAGCTTGCAAGACTTTTGCATTTTCAATAACTTTGACACATTTATTGCTTTCTGCTATCGAAACAAAATTACTCATTTACATTACCACTATAACACCTCCTACATTGAGCAAGCTAGACAATGTGGAATAAAAACGTTGTACACCTTACATAACGTCTACACGTGGTTTGATGATGAAAGAATGAAGAATTATGCATGGACATTAAGCCATTGTGATAAGGTCGTTGCTGTATCGTCATTAGTTAAGGAATATTTTAGCCGACGAAGCGGTATGCGCAACGATCGCATATCTGTGGTATCAAATGGAACTGATGTTAATGAACTTCTCGCTTCACCTAAATTACCGCAGGATTTAACTAGGCGTGCGCTGGGGCTAAAAGATAGCGATATAGTGTTTGCCCAAATTGCATCATTTACACCAGTAAAGCACCAGATAGGGCTTATTGGAGTGATGGAGCGAGTAAGAAAGCAACATCCTAATGTAAAACTTTTGTTAGTTGGAAACGTGATTGACCAGCAGTACTATATAGATTTTTCTAACGCCCTAAAGAAATCTACAGCCAGGGATTGTATTATTGAAGTTCCCTTCTTTGATCATAAATATATGGGGCAATTTCTAAGGGAGACTGTCGATGTTTGTGTTTTAGCAACATTACAAGAGGGTTGCAGTAATTCTGTTTTAGAAGCACAAATATGTGGCAAACCTCAAATCATAACCGAGGTTGGAAATGCAAAAGATATATGCACTGATGGGGTGATTATAGTCCCACCAGCATTTAGAAACCTATTTGAATTAAGAATTCAAGATACTGAAAGAATTTCAAGAGAGAAAAATGCAGAAAATAGAGACGCAATTTCTAATGCCTTTGAAAAAATGATTCTTAATTTGAATGAGTATAAGAAAGCAGCTAAATCCTATAGCAAAATTGCAAGTAGCCTTGACACACAACAAATGGCGGACAAATATATAAAAATCATGGTCGAAATGAAATAATAGTTGTCTGGGAGGTGAGCATAATTGAAGAAAATTTTGTGCGTTTTTGGGACTCGTCCAGAAGCAATTAAAATGTGCCCACTCGTTCTCGAGCTTAGACGTCGTCAAAACATTAAGACAATCGTCTGTGTCTCGGGTCAACATCGTCAGATGCTGGATCAAGTATTGGAGGCGTTCCACGTTACACCGGATTACGACTTATCCATTATGAAGGATAACCAAACACTCTTTGACGTGACAGTGAATATTCTAGAAAGAGCTAAAGAGGTTCTTGAAACTGAGAATCCAGATGTAGTATTGGTTCACGGTGATACCAGCACGACATTTGTAACCACGCTTGCTTGCTTTTACATGCAGATTCCTGTAGGGCATGTGGAGGCAGGACTTCGTACATACGATATTTATTCCCCTTTTCCAGAAGAATTTAACCGACAAGCAGTAGGAATTGTAGCCAAATACAATTTTGCACCCACTGAACTTTCAAAGCAGAATCTTCTTCGCGAGGGGAAGTCACCGGAATCAGTCTATGTAACTGGAAACACCGCTATTGATGCACTTTCCACAACCGTTCGTCAGGATTATTCACACCCCGAACTAGAATGGGCAAAAGGAAGCCGCTTGATTATGCTGACAGCACATCGTAGAGAAAATCTGGGTGAACCAATGCATCATATGTTCCGCGCTATTCGCCGTATTGTTGATGAGTACCCAGACATCAAAGTAATTTATCCAATCCACATGAATCCCGTAGTTCGAAAGGCTGCTGCTGAGGAATTGGGTAATGATAATCGGATTCACATTATAGAGCCTCTGGATGTGCTGGATTTCCATAATTTCTTGGCTCGTTCTTACCTAATTTTGACGGATAGCGGTGGAATACAAGAAGAAGCTCCTAGTCTTGGAAAACCTGTACTTGTTATGCGCGATACAACAGAACGTCCAGAGGGGATTGCTGCTGGGACTTTAAAGCTAGTTGGAACCCAAGAAGAAACAATTTATTTGGAGTTCAAGCAACTGCTTGAAGACCCCACTGCATATGAAGCAATGAGCAAAGCAAGCAACCCGTATGGGGATGGTCACGCTTGTGAGAGAATTGCAAATATCCTGTGCAGATAATTTGTGTGTATTTATTTTTTAAATCTGCTAATTTAGAGTCTCTATTCCCGGCAGCCTTCCGGGATAAATCATAAATCCTTGGAGGAATACCATGCCTTATGATTATCTAATCGTCGGTGCCGGGTTATTCGGTTCTGTTTTTGCCCGGAGGGCTGCGGATGCGGGAAAAAGGGTGCTGGTGATTGACCGGCGGGAGCAGGTTGGCGGCAATGTTTACACCGAGAAGGTGGCGGGCATTGACGTGCACCGGTACGGCGCCCATATTTTCCACACCAACAACCCAACCGTTTGGAATTATGTTAACCGCTTTGCCGTGTTCAACCGCTTCACGAACTCCCCCGTTGCGAACTTTCATGGGGAGCTTTACTCCCTCCCCTTCAACATGTACACCTTTAACAAAATGTGGGGTGTGGTTACGCCGGAGGAGGCGCAGGCGAAGATTGCTGAGCAGCGGGCTGACGCCGGAATCCGGGAACCCCGGAATCTGGAAGAGCAGGCGATCTCCCTCGTGGGCACGGACATTTACGAAAAGCTCATCAAGGGCTACACGCAAAAGCAGTGGGGGCGTCCCTGCACGGAGCTGCCCAGCTTCATCATCCGGCGGCTGCCCGTGCGCTTCACCTTTGACAACAACTACTTCAACGCTCTTTATCAGGGCATCCCGGTTGGAGGATACACCCGGCTGGTGGAAAACCTGCTGGACGGCATTGAGGTTCGGTTGGGCGTAGACTATCTGGAGCACCGGCAGGAACTGGACAGACTGGCGGAAAAGATCATTTACACCGGTGCAATTGACGCCTTCTTCGACTACCGGCTGGGGGCACTGGAATACCGTTCCGTCCGGTTCGAGACCGAGCTGCTGGACATGCCCAATTTTCAGGGCAATGCCGCCGTGAACTACACCGATGCCGAGACCCCGTTCACCCGGATCATCGAGCACAAGTGGTTCACCTTCGGCAAGGACGAAGCCGGGAATGACCTCCCCAAAACCGTCATTAGCCGGGAGTACAGTTCCGAATGGAAGCCCGGCGATGAGCCCTATTACCCGGTTAACGATGAGAAAAACGGTGCGCTGTATCAAAAATACCGGGAACTGGCGGATCAGGTGCCCAATGTTCTCTTTGGCGGACGTCTGGGGGCCTACAAGTATTATGACATGGACGCGGTCATCGCCGCCGCCCTTTCCGCCGCGGACGCGGAACTGCAGCCCCGCTAAAACCGTACAGCAGCCCGAAAGCGGACCAAATATTTACGGCAGGCCAACACATGGGGCCTGCCGTAATTTTTGTCAGAGTGCGTATGTAGGGTTCGAACCCCCTCAGTTTACACGGTAGTGTCAAGGGTAGTGTCAAGAGTTATGCGCAAAATTGATTATGGCTCTGGTAGAAATCTATTACAGGGGGCGGCTTAACCGCCCCTTGGTTACTTTTCAGCAGGCAGGGCGCAAAGGGTCAAGGGCGGCGGTACGCCGCTTGCCTTGCCCTTGACGCTTTGTGACCTGGCTGCTATCAGCCCACCAGGTTCTCCCGCTCCATGGCTTCCAGGTGCTTCATATTCATGTACTTTTTGCTGCCCCATTGTGTTCCAGCCACATGGCGAAGCCGGGCACAGACCAGCATCAGTGCCGAATTTGAATACGTGTACTAGCATTTACCCAGGTATGGGTTCTAAGAGTTGGATCATCTGCTGTCCAGAAGCATCTGACATTTCACCCACAGTGTGGTTCCTGCTTTTGCTTGTTGGATTATAATTTCTTTGTATGGTGTTTCTGCTTGCCGTAAATTCTTCTCAATGCGCCTATTAAAAAAAGCATCAGCTTTGGGCATATACCATTTCAGCAAGCGTTTTTCAAAAGCTTGAGACGAAAATAGCATCTCTATTCCTTTAACCAAAATCGGCAGCACAGCAATCCAAAGAGCGTTCCAACTACCAATTAGCCATGAAAGTACAGAACCTATTCCCGCAAACAATAGTGCCATAATAGCTGGCCACCAAAAAATCATGCGCAGAATAACGCCAGCAAAACCAAGATTATTTTTATTACTCTCTACTGCACCACTAATAATACTTTTGGTTTGTTGATCAAGTTTTGCAATTTTTTCATCCCGCTCTGCACATACTTGATTCGTAATTTCCTCTTGTTCCTTTGCCTTCCACTCAGATAACTCGGCAATTGACGTTGCAAAGCAGTTAATGTCCAGCCTATCTTCCCCACCCATCGTACGCTCAAGAATTGCATCTGTTACTGTGTCATCAAAATATGCCGGCAAGCAAATATTTGAGTATTCGGGTGCTTGTTTGGCTAATTGAATGGCACACTCACGGATACTGTTCAAGTAACGTTTGGTTGGTCGCTTTGCCGCTACGGCATTAGCCGTCAAGTAAAGAATTGACATTCGTTCACTATCAGTTGAGGGCGACCATAATCTGCATGTTAATCTTATATCTGTAATTACAGGCAGACGATTATGCTTCCATCCATAAAGAGATGGCGTTTCTTTCCTGTGCTCACGGAATTCCAGTGCAACACCAATTAACCTTGAATTCGTTGTTACAAATACAGGCAATTGCGCCCCAGTTCCGCAGTACTCACTATAATTGCCTTGTCTACGCATATGTGTTTCCCATATTGCCAGGGCATCATTATCAATCGCACGGGTATCCCACGACAAATTGCTACGCATGTATTGTTGTAAATCATCCTGCTCAAAGCCGAAGTGAATGCGTTCATTGTCACTAAAGTTTTCATGCGGAGCAAGATATATATTCGCTTTTGCCAATTCATTTGTCAGACTTGCTTTCTTGACGGCTATAATAGATGGATTATTTTGTATGCGTATTGCATATAACCGCATCTCATCGTCAGAGGGAGAATACCCGCGTGATAAACTTTTTACAGCATTGTCGAAAGCTCGTTCCATTTCTTGTTGTGTCTGAGGATAATAATAAATTTTTCCTCCGGCATTTTGAATGAGTGTAACTAACTCGTTAGCGGCTGATACAGCAGCTTCACTCGCACATCCAAGGAAGCGAAGCAACAATTTAGTATCAAAGAAGAATTTTGTCCCATTTATCTGAGGAGATCGTCCGCTTGCGTCTATTGATGGCAACTGATAAGTTCCCACACATAGCATAAGACCCTCACATATTTTCTTCAGGTAGTTTTTTTGAATGGTATTTCCTGCCAGTATCTCCTCAATGAATTTTCCAACGAAATAGTTATCTGTAAACAGTGGTTGATTAGAAATGTCATCCGATTCAATTTCTTCATCGTCAGGGAGCATTTCTGCAATTTCAGGCTCACATAATGCTGAGTTGCAATGTTCGGTTCCAAGACTTTTTTCGTAGAAAAAAATATCATATGCAAGTCCGTTCCTATCCAGGGCCTTTACCAGCAATTCACGGGCATATTCTTCCGTCCAGTTCCGATTATACTTCGATGCATACTGAATCAATGCTTGAATAATAGCTGATTCGGTGGCACGATATGTATCTCGCTCCTTATCAAATGCTTCCGTATCAAAAGTTCCTATACGTTTAATTTGATGCATATCGAATATTATTGCACCTTCGGCCTGAACATAGGAGAGACAGTTTAACAGAATATTATGCGGCATATAGAGGCCAAACTCTTTTCCAATAGCTTCCCTAATTTCCGTTAATGTCATTATGTCGGAGGTATTAGAAAATACACAATATTTGATATATTCACAGAACGCCTCATACGGATTATTGACATTTTGTGCGACTTGCGCCATGGCGATTAGTGCATTTGGATTTTTCATGTATACCACCACCCTGAAATACACTATATCACTTCTCCTCCTAACTTTCAACATTCTTCGTCAAACCAGTGTGTGCCGTTGCAGCGCAATCAATACGTTTATGAGGAGCTTGCCAAGTGAAGCTATGAAGCAAGTGCCACAGTTCGATGTTCTGCACGTTATTTTGCAAAGCCTATTGACAAGATCTACATTTAAAGGTATCATTCCATTAACATCTTCCACAGGCCCCCCACGGGTACACTTGTGGACGGTCTGTCAGCCGGAGTGGGAAACTGCTCCGGCTTTTTCTGAAAACACACACCGCCCGGTGGTCGCTCTTGCGTACCCACCGGGCGTCGCCGTTTATTTTTTGCAAATTTCCTCGGCCCCGTTTGTTGTCACTATGTACAACTACCACCCCCGTCTTTTAGCCAAATCCAACATAGAAAAGCAGTATTTTTCCCACCGTGTCAATGATGTCTGCAACGGGTCGCCTTCGCGGATTCTCAGGGTCCTTCGGATTTCCTTGGGAATGACGATCCGCCCCAGGTCATCCACCCTTCTGACAATGCCGGTTGCTTTCATAATCTCTTCTCCTTTGAAGCGCGGTTTCGCGCGATTTCTTTCCGGTAGAAGTATTTGCAGGAAATGGGGGATTATGTATTGTTACGCGCTGGTATCTTCTTATCTGCTGCACGTGGTTAATGGGACTCTCTGTATATCAAATTCGCTTTGTCAAAGATGCTGCCAGGCTATACGGCCTTAATCGTGTAATTTTATTCCCTTGTCCTGTCAATTCTATGCTCACACCCTGCCTCAAATTGGTCCGCGGCAGCGTTGAGGAAACCCTCAATGAGCTTCTGGAAGCGGAGGCTGAGAAACTGATCCAGGCGGCCCGCTACGAACGCAATGAGGCTCGTCAGGGCTACCGCAGCGGTCATTATGACCGAAATCTTACCACCACTTCCGGGGATGTAACACTCCATGTGCCTCGTCTCAAGGGCATCTCTTTCGAGACTGCCATCATCGAGCGCTATCGCCGCCGGGAGAGCAGCGTGGAGGAAGCCCTCATCGAGATGTATCTGGCAGGTGTATCCGTGCGTCGGGTAGAGGATATTACAGAGGCTTTATGGGGCAGCAAGGTGTCCGCCTCCACCATCAGTGAGCTGAATAAGAAAGCCTACGTCAATATCGAGGCTTGGCGCAATCGTCATCTGCAAGGCGGCAAGTACCCTTATGTGTATGTAGACGGCATCTACCTCAAGCAAAACTGGGGCGGCGAGTACGAAAATGTGGCCGTTTTTGTGGAAATTTCCGTCAATGAAGAGGGTTATCGTGAGGTTTTAAGTGCTGCCGAGGGCATGAAGGAGGACAAGGCCAGCTGGGTCAGCTTCTTCCAGTGGCTCCGTGGACGGGGCCTTGAAGGGGTTAAGCTCATTGTTGGAGACAAGTGCCTGGGGATGCTGGAGGCTGTGGGAGAGGTGTTTCCTGAGGCCAAGTACCAGCGCTGTGTGGTGCATTTTTACCGAAATATATTCTCCGTTGTGCCCAAATCCAAGGTCAAAAATGTGGCGAAAATGCTGAAAGCTATCCACGCACAGGAGAGCAAGAGGGCATCCCGTGAAAAGACTGCCGCAGTGGTTTCTGAACTGAAAGCCATGAAACTGCCTGAGGCTGCGAAGAAGGTTGAGGCGGGTATCGAGGAAACGCTGACCTACTGTGACCTTCCCTCCGAGCATTGGGGGAAGATCCGAACCAACAATGTAATCGAGCGAATGAACCGTGAGATCCGGCGCAGGACGAGAGTCGTCGGTGCGTTTCCTGACGGAAACTCTGCACTGATGCTGGTCTGCGCACGGCTTCGTCATGTAGCCGGAACCCAGTGGGGCTGCAAGAAGTACATGAACATGAAGCATCTGGAAACCATGGAGCAGGAGCCGCAGGTCGGGTGATAGCAGTCAGGTCACAAATGGTCAAGGGCAAGACGAGCGGCGTACCGCCGCCCTTGACCATTTGCGCCCTGCCTGCTGGAAAGTAATCAAGGGGCGGTTAAGCCGCCCCCTGTAATAGATTTCTACCAGAGCCATAATCAATTTTGCGCATAACGCTTGACACTACCCGCCTGATATAGTCATTTCTGAAAGCATCCAGCTGGATATATAATGTTCTTCGCGGGTGATCCGCTCTTTTCACGATGTTCTCTTGGTTTCTCAAACGCACAAAGTATCCATTTGTAGTATATATGGTGCTTCGGCAACATTCTTTTGAAGGACACCTCTAATTGTCACCAGTTCACCTTCAACCAACCCGTCAAGCTCTATGCCGGAATAGCTATATGTCTTTACACGGATCATTCCTATTTTGTCTGTCCAGTTGTGATCGCTGCTTGCATCAATAGAAAATCCCTGTGTAATGCCTGTTGTATCAATATCGAAAACGCGCCCTTGCAGCTTTACCGGCATACCTTTAATAGAACTGAGTTCTGCATATTGGTAATCGCTCCGGATAATCTTTTCAGCCATAACGCCATTACCGCTTGATAGGCGTGTTATTGTCGGCTGCAAGAGGGCCGGCATTCCGGAATCGTATCCGCTCACGCCGACCGTACTGACAATGCGAACCTTATCGCCCTGCGAAATATTTGGTGTGACCGCTCCCGCACCATAGACATACATAGCTCCTTCAGGGTAGACCGGAGCCAGCCCCGGAGTCGGTCTTTCTGTGACAACACGAAAAGCATTGGACGCACTATTCCACGTGCCTGAATTAACAGTTGCAATACCTTCAACCAAGATCCTCTTTCCCAACAAAACAGGGATGCCCGTTGTATCTTTTCGCATTGCTTCCGACAAAAGGATCACGGTTGACGAGGAAAGTACTTCTATATCGCTTTGCTGTGTAGGCCTTAAGTAGTACCCACTCGTGTATGGGGAAGACGTATCATTTTGAAACAAGATTCCCTCTACTACAACCCAGTCTCCATCTTTAACTTGTTCCAAACTAATTCCTGAGTAGTCATACATTTATATATATGGCGCCCCGCCCATCTGAATAGTTACCGTCTCTGCTTCCATCAACATAAAATCCACGCACGGTTCCTTCATTGTCATAGCCGTGTACAATGCCCATAACGCGGACCGGCATACCCTCAAATCTATAACCTTTGTCTAATTCAACTTCGCTGTATTGAGGATCAGTGAAAATCGGAAATGGATCCGGTAGTTCAAATCCGCTGCCAACTAAAATGATATCGTTTGCGCTTGCGGGGCAAATAACTGTCGTCCCAGAATCAGACGCATATCCCGTATTGGATAGCATTCCAGTGACGATTACCTTATCGCCTACGTGATACCTTGCAGCTTTTCCTGGCAGGTATACGGCAATACCACCGGCAAAGCGATAACTGTTTTTCTGCGTGACAATCGTAAAATAATTCGCATTATCATGCTATACGCCGGTTGCAACCGTAACAACACCCTCGACTGTCACTACTTGCCCGTTGTAGATTGGAACGCCTCTGGAATTATTTTCATATGCCTTATGAAGATCCTTTGAATTTGTATAACTTGTTTGAAGCGCATAGGCAGAAGGAAATGTACACACCAAAGATAAGATCAACAGAACGCATAGTAGCATATTCCATATTCTTTTCACTTCATTACCTTCCTTTCTGTAAATATTTGTCGAAGTTCCTGCCTCAACTTTCTTCGTTCGGGGTTCAGGACAAGCCCGAATTTTTCCTCCGTAATGGCAGGAATGAGGTCAATCACAGCCGTTTTTCCCGCGTACAGCGTATTGGCAGGTATGGTGCCGTCCAGGATCAATCCGAAAATGTGCTGAGAGGTTTCGTGGAAAGAGTCGTGGCTTGCTGCAAATGTACTTTCTTCAATGTCCCGATGATAAAAATGCTTTCCGTACTGCGGCGATAAAAGGAATTCCGGCCCCCTGGGGTCAAAGCCGTATTCTTCCTCCATCTCGGCCTTCCCAAAATATCGCTGGAGGTACGGTAATTCCCGGCAGACCTTTTCGATGGTCTCCCTCTCGTGTTCTGTTATGTCCGGTGCACCGTACAGTGAGACTTCAATCGTGTAGGACAGCGCAACAACACGCGTATGCTCCGTTCGGTCCTCCGGAAGGCTGGCAGAAATACCCGCCTCGTTCAGACGCCGGACGATATCCGACAAATCGCTTTTTCCCCAAAAGGGTGTCATGCCATGATCCGTTGTAATCAGAATCGTCAGATTCCGGCCCTGCTCCGTTTTTCGACTGCACTGCACGATGTCCAAAAGGCACCGGCCGATCTGGTTCAGCCGCTCCATGATATCCTGTTGCCGCTGAGAAAATTCCGTTCTCTTGGGGTACATTTCATAGCTGTTGTTATGGCCAAGAGAGTCAATATCGTCGATATAGACCGCCATAAAATCCGGGAGCGTTTCAAAAACAAAGGTCTGATCGCCGGATGCGACAGGTTTCCCCTGAATCATATCCTTCAGGATAGCCAGCCGCTGAAACGCGTTGCTCTTTTCCTGCGGACACTTGATATAAGCCCGGTCTTTTACTCCCTCCATACAAGGATTGTTTTCCAGCATAAACTGATGAATGGATGCTACCGTTTTCCCGTTTCGCAGGAAAAGCTGCGCGACATTCTCTGCGTCGCAGGTTCTGCGGTGCTTTACAACACAGGCGTTTTCCCAGTCGTAGTGCTGGTAAAAATTATGAGTCCGGTTGCTCCATGCGCCGCAGAGGATCGCGCCTTGCATCGGATTCGTGATCGAGACGATCCCGCTGCGCAGTTGTGTAAACAACAGGCCCATTTGCACCAGTTTTGAGAACGGTCCGTCCGGAAAATAACGCTGAAGCTGTTCCAGATAAGAGTATGAGAATCCGTCGATATTGATATATAATAATTTATTATTCATGTCAAATACCATCCAAGAAAAATAGACTGGTCGGTAAAATCAACTTCGGGCCTTTGCCTCCGTAGCCGCAAATATCATAGGTTTCCTTTACGTCTGCGCTTTTTAGCCATACATTTCCGTGATTGCGAATAAGATAGCTGTCACAGCTTTGCAGCGACGGCACATCCTGACAATTAAACTTCCCCATCATGCCGATTTTTCCATTTCCGCACAATGGCGCAAGAGAATCCACCACATCCTGGGACTGCCACGGCCCGCAATACTCTGTAACCATCCTTTTTTGCGGCTTCCATGCAAGGTAACCCCTCCGGATTCCATCAGACAGCAAAAGCACCTCATGTCCCGCACTTTTCAGAATATAGAAGATCCTGTCAAGCGGACGCCGTACCCCATTGCTGTAAGCTTCCCACAAATCATGCAGGAGCATTTTATCCCCCTCGTTCGCCGTCCGCACGCGAAGGGGAACGTTGCTTCTCGGGCAAAACCAGTATTCCGGATATGTCATGGTCTTGGCAAAGCC
>ERZ857629.1545-NODE-1545-length-24740-cov-11.431882_pt1 | contig 24740 bp, 21 predicted proteins | sample MGYA00519700_ERZ857629 | MGnify/ENA primary metagenome ERZ857629 (study PRJEB31778, sample SAMEA3449351) | human gut metagenome | biome: human gut; feature: human-associated habitat; material: faeces | place: United Kingdom | collected 2010/2012 ...
TGCTCTTTTACGACGGCGCGACCACCGCGCCCAAGGGCACGGCGGCGAACCGCGGACAGACCATGAGCATTTTAAGCGAGGAGAGCTACAAGCTCACCACCGGCGAGGAGACCGTCGCGCTGCTCGAATTCCTCGACGCGCACAAGTCTGAGCTCGACGAAAAGCGGCAGCGCATGGTGTTTCTGCTCATCAAGGATATCCGCAGCATGCAGAAGATCCCCATGGACGAGTACGTCGCCTACCAGCAGCTGCTTGTTGAAGCGGACGACGTCTGGCACCGCGCGAAGGAGGCGAGCGACTTTGCCCTCTTTGAGCCGGTGCTCGAGAAGATCTTCGAGACCAATATCCGCTTCGCGCATTACTGCGCGCCGGAGAAGGACCCCTACGACTACTGGCTCGGCGAGTATGAGGACGGGCTGACGATGGCGCAGTGCGACGAATTCTTTGCCACGCTGCGCGAGCACATCGTGCCGCTGCTCAGGAGGATCAAGGAAAAGGCGCAGCTCGACGATTCGATGCTTTCGGGGCGCTTCCCCGAGGAAAAGCAGGCGCAGCTCTCCGACTATCTCATGCGCACGATGGGGCTGGATCTCGATCACGTCGGCCTTTCCACGACCGAGCATCCGTTCACCACGTCGCTCGGCTCGCACTTCGACGAGCGCATCACGACGCACTATCTGGAGGATAACTTTGCCTCCTCGATGTTCTCCGTCATCCACGAGGGCGGCCACGCGCTCTACGATACCGGCAGCGCGGACGATCTCGCCTACACGGTGCTCGACGGCGGCGTCTCCATGGGCATCCACGAGAGCCAGAGCCGCTTTTATGAGAACCTGCTCGGCCGCTCGCGCGCCTTCACGGGCTTTGTGTTCCCGAAGCTCTGCGAGCTGTTCCCTGAGCTCAAGGGTCACACGGCGGAGGAATTCTACCGCGCCATCAACAAGGCCGAGCCCTCGCTCATCCGCACGGAGGCCGACGAGGTCACCTACAGCCTGCACGTCATGGTGCGCTATGAACTTGAAAAGCGCGTGATGCACGGCGAGCTGAAGGTGCACGACCTGCCCGCCGAGTGGAACCGCCTTTACAAAGAATACCTCGGCGTGGACGTGCCGGACGACAGGCGCGGCGTTTTGCAGGACAGCCACTGGTCGGGCGGCAGCATCGGCTACTTCCCGTCCTACGCGCTCGGCAGCGCCTACGGCGCGCAGTTCCTGCGCAAGATGAAAGAGACGGTCGATGTGGACGAATGTCTCAAAACCGGCGATTTTGCGCCCATCAACGCGTGGAACCGCGAGCACATCTGGCAGTACGGAAGCCTGAAAAAGCCGGGCGAGCTTCTGGCGATGGTGCTGGGCGGGAAGTTCGATCCCACGGTCTACACGGCGTATCTTGAGGAAAAGTACGGCGCGCTGTACGGCCTGTAAGAAAAAAGAGCGTCCCTGCGGAAAGATCTCCGCAGGGACGCCGTTTTCATTATGCCGTCTTGCTCTCGCCGCACTGGCAGCCGGAGGGCGGGAAGCCCATCAGAAGCGCGGGCAGATGGTAGCGCAGCTTGGCGATGGCCTGATCGTAATGCACCACCGCCTGACGGTAGATGCTCCGGCTGCGGGCAAGCACCGCCTCGGCCTCGGGGTCGCCGTGTGACTGCGTAGCCTTTTCCTCGCTGAGCAGCAGCTGGCGGCGGGCGCTGTCGACCATGCTGCGGCGCTCGCGCATCGTGCGCTGAACGTCCAGAAACCAGAGGCACACAGCCGCGCAAAGTCCCGCAGCGGCCAAAAAGACCTCCATCAGCATGGGATTTCCTCCTTTTTTGCAGCTTTCGGGTACGATCATACCGCGCTTTATCGCGCTGCTGCGCCTGTCCGTTATGAAATGTAGCGTTTTTCTGCACGAAATGTCAAGTTTCCACTGGCGCGCACCGGCGGGCTGTGTTATGATGGCTGAGTAAGACCAAAGAGGAGAGGGCCCAGGAATGTATCTTGCTGTTTGCGACGATCGGGAAGAGGATCTGAAGGCGATCACCGCGCTGCTGGAGCGCTGGCGGAGCGAGCGCGGCGAGGCGCTGCGGTGGCGCAGCTTCCGCAGCGCCATGGCGCTGCTGGACTGCGCGGAGAAGGAGCCGTTTTCGCTGTATCTGCTGGATGTGATGATGCCGGGGATGGACGGGCTTTCCGCCGCGCGGGAGCTCCGCAGCCTCGACGCCTCGGCGGGCATCGTGTTCCTCACATCCTCGCCGGGCTTTGCTTATGAGAGCTACAGCGTCCATGCGCTGGACTATCTGCTCAAGCCCATCCGCGCCGAGGCGCTGTTCGCCGTGCTTGACCGGCTGGCGCTTCAGGAGCGCCGCCCCCGCGAGGGGCTGACGCTCAAGTGCGGCACGACGCTTGTGCGCGTGCCGTTTTCCCAGCTGTCCTATGTGGAGGTCATCGGGCGGCACCTGCACTTCAACCTGACCGACGGCACGGTCTGCGACACCTGCGGCACGCTGAGCGAGTATGAGCCGGTGCTGCTGGCGCGGCCGGAATTCATGCGCCCCCACCGCTCCTACATCGTCAACATGCATCAGGCGGCGGAGGTCTCGGCGGGCGGCATCCGCACGTTTTCCGGCAGGATCATTCCGGTCTCGCGCCTTTTATATCCCCAGCTGCAAAAGGACTATGTGCAGCTGCTGTTTGCAGAGAGGGAGGAGTGACGATGGACGCGGTCGCGCTTTTGGGCATTCTCAACTACTGTCTGGTGCTGATCTACGGGCTGTTTCTCAGCGTGTTCATCGCCGGCGGCTGGGAGAGCGCGCGGGAAAAGAAGCTGGTTTTTTCCCTCTGCCCGCTGTTTCTGCTCATCCAGCTGCCGTTCTGGTTGCTGTGGGGCGAGGATGCCGCGCGGGAGATCTACCCGCTGATCGTGCATCTGCCGCTGATGCTCATTCTGGTGCTCGTGCTGAAAAAGAGCGTCGGCACGGCGCTCGTGAGCGTGTGCACGGCCTATCTCTGCTGCCAGCTGCCGCATTGGGTGAGCATCGCCATCGAAGCGGTCACTGGCTCGCCGCTCGCCGGACGCATCGGCTATACGATCTTCGTTTTTCCAAGCTTCTACGCGCTCTACCGCTTTTTTGTCCGTCCCGCACACGACGCGATGACGGCCTCGCCGCGCTCGCTGGCGCTGTTCGGCAGCCTGCCCGTGGCGTTTTACTTTTTCGACTATGGCACGATGGTCTATGCGGACGCGCTGGCGGTGGACGTGGCGGCGATCAACGAATTTCTCCCCACCGCGCTGCTCATCTTCTACGTCATTTTTCTCTCGGCCTACTACCGCCAGATGCAGACGCAGGCGGACGCGGAGCTTCAGCGCTCGATGCTCGAGGCAGAGCTCAAACAGTCGGAGATCGAGGTGGCAGGTCTGCGCAGCGCGGAGTCGCAGGTGGCCATCTATCAGCACGATATGCGCCACCACCTCAACGCCATCGACGCCTTCCTTGCCGCGCAGGAGACCGAGCAGGCCCGCGCCTACATCCGCAAGGTGCACGCCGACACGGAGGCGGTCATGCCGCGGCGCTACTGCGCCCACAGCCTTGTGAATCTGCTGATCTCCTCGTTCGCGCAGAGGTCGGAGCAGCGCCGCGCCTCGCTCGAGGTGCGCGCGGAGCTGCCGCGCGAGCTTGCGATACCGGATACGGAGCTGTGCTCCATCCTTTCAAACGGCCTTGAGAACGCGCTGCACGCCGTTGAGGCGCTGCCGGAGGAGCAGCGTATTGTCTCGCTCTACTGCGGACTGAGGCGCAGCAATCTGCTCATCGAGATCGCCAACCCCTACGCGGGGGAGATCACCGTGCGCGGGGAGCTGCCGGTGTCCGACCGCGCGGGACATGGCTACGGCTGCCGCAGCATCCGCGATATCGCCGCGCGCCGCAACGGCCTGTGTACCTTCGAGACGAAGGGCGGGCGCTTTATCCTGCGCGTCGTCATTCCCGACGCGGCGTGTGAATGAAGTGAATGAGATCGTAAGAGGCCGCGGAGGAATGTTTCCTCCGCGGCCTCCTGTCATGTTCCGGAACCGCCGTGCCGTTTTATGCGGACGCAAGCACCGCCTGCGCGGTTTGCAGATCGGTGACGAGCACGTCGAGATAGCTGCCGTTCAGCGCGCCGAGGATGGACTGCACCTTCTGCGCGCCGCCGCCGATGCCGACGACCATGCCGTGCTTTTGCAGATCGTGCACATCGATGGAGACGATGCGGTCGCTGAGCGTTGTGCGGCACAGCTCGCCGTGGATGTCAAAGAAATTGCCGCAGATGTCGCCGACCGCGCCGTGGCGGACAAGATCGTCGATCGCGTTTGCGTCGAAGGGATAGTCGCTCAGTTTTCCACTGCCGCTGACCGGCTTTTCGCCAATACCGACCATGACAAGATCAAGTTCCCTGACGCCGCTGAGGATGCTGCGGATCTGCGGTTCGCCCTTGATGTCCTGACAAAGCGTTTCCGAGTGGCAGAGGAACGGCGCGGTGATTGTGCGCACCGTGCCGCTGTACTTGTTGAGCAGATTCTGCGCAAGCACAGTGGGCTGAAAGTCGACGTTGCCGGAGGTCGAGCCGACCAGCGTGGAGATGGTGAGACCGGTGACAGCGCGGTTGACGGAGAGATGACCGACCATTGCGTTGAGCGTGCGGCCCCAGGTAACTCCGATGCGCATATCGGAGCGAATGTGCTGCTCGAAAAATGCGGCGCTCTTTTCAGCGATCCGGTCGACCAGCTGCTCGTAGCTGAGATCCGCGCCGTCGATGAGCTGGACCTCCTTGAGCGAAAAGCGGCTCTTCAGAGCCTCTTCGGTCTCCAGCAGCGCGGAGACATTGCGCACATCCACGATTTCGATCTTCAGCATTCCCTCTGCACGCGCCTCGTCCAGCAGTTTGCCGAGCGTTACGCGGGAGATATTGAGAAGCCTGGCGGTCTCCACCTGAGTGCAGCCCTTAACGTAGAGGTAGTTGAGCGCCTTGAGCTTGAGATAGTACCGCTCGATGCCTGTGATAGCCATATGTGTCTCCTTTCCGGCAGCGTGTGCCGGCTTTTTTATACCCATCGTAGCGGAAATGGACGGGATAGTCAAGAAGAAATTTACAAATGACTATTTTTGGAGAAAAACAGAACAAATGAAAAGGAATAACCTTGACAGAAGGGGCGGGCCGTGCTATGGTAAAAGCACAAAAGTTAACAAATGAATATTAAGTTTACAAAAGTAAATCAATTGAGAGGAGAACCACGCATGGCAACGGAAAAAGAGGTACAGAGCGTGCAGACGCCCGATCGGGAATTTTGCAGAGAGCTGATGCTCCGCATGATGGTCGTGAACAAGTTTGAGGAGGTCGCGTTCTGGCTGTTCGGACAGGGCCTGGTGCACGGGACGATGCATCTGAGCATCGGCGAGGAGGCGACCGGCGTTGGGACGACGGCGGCGCTGAAAAAGGACGACTATATGCTGGCGACGCATCGCGGTCACGGTCAGGCGATCGGCAAGGGCGTCAACATCAAGGATATGATGGCGGAGATCCTCGGCCGCGCGACCGGCACGAACCACGGCAAGGGCGGCTCGATGCATATCTGTGATTTTGACAACGGCATTCTTGGCGCGAACGGCATCGTGGGCGCGAACGGACCCATTGCCTGCGGCGCGGCGCTGACGATCAAGATGAAGAAGATCCCCGACCGCGTGACGGCTGCGTTTTTTGGCGACGGCGCATCCAACGAGGGCGCGATCATGGAATCGCTCAACCTTGCCGCCGCGTGGAAGTTGCCCGTGCTCTTTATTCTGACGAACAATACCTATGGCATGTCAACGCCGCTGAAAAAAGTCGTGAACGACACGGATCTGACCAAGCGCGCGATCCCGTTCGGCATGAAGGCCTACGAATGCGACGGCAACGATGTGCTTGCCGTTTACAGGACGGTCAGTGAGGCGCGCGCTTATGCGGTGGCCGGCAACGGGCCCTGCCTTGTTGTCGAGCATACCTACCGGACCTCGGGGCACAGCAAATCGGACGGCAACCAGTACCGTACCAAGGAGGAGATCCAGTACTGGAAAGATCATAGCCCCATCATCCGCTTCCGCCAGTATTTGACCGAGCAGAAGCTGTTCACCGACGAGGAGATCGACGAGATCCAGAAGCAGGCTGACGTCATCATCGACGAGGCCGTGGAGTATGCGAAGGCGCAGCCGCAGCCGCGCGTTGAGGATCTTGAAAAAGATGTATATGCAGACTGAGAGGGGAGGAACACGCAATGAGTGAAATGAGAAAAATTTCTTACCGCGACGCGGTGCGCGAGGCAATGTGCGAGGAAATGCGCCGTGACGAGAACGTTTACTTTATGGGCGAGGATATCGGCGTTTACTGCGGTGCGTTCGGTGTGTCCAAGGGTATGATCCAGGAGTTCGGCGAGGAGCGCGTGCGTGAGACGCCCATCTCCGAGGCGGCCTTTGTCGGCGCGGGCGTCGGCTCCGCCATCACGGGAATGCGCCCGATCGTTGAGCTGATGTTCTCTGATTTTATGACCGTCTGCTATGACCAGATCATCAATCAGGCGGCGAAGATGCACTTTATGTTTGCCGGCAAGGTCAATGTGCCCATGGTCATTCGCACGGCGGCCGGCGGCGGCACGGGCGCAGCGGCGCAGCATTCGCAGTCGCTCGAGCAGATGTACTGCAACGTGCCGGGACTCAAGGTCGTAGTACCCTCCACGCCGTATGACGCAAAGGGCCTGCTCAAAACTGCCATCCGCGACAATAACCCCGTCATCTTTCTTGAGCAGAAGCGGCTTTATAAGGAGGTCGGCGAGGTGCCGGAGGAGGATTACACCATTCCTCTCGGAGTCGCGGACATCAAGCGGGAGGGAAAGGACGTTTCCGTCATCACCTACGGCCGCATGGTGCAGATGAGTTTGCAGGTGGCGGAGAAGCTTGCCGGAGAGGGCATCGATGTTGAGGTGCTGGATCTAAGATCCCTGAGTCCGCTGGATAAAGACGCTATTATTGCCACTGCGAAAAAGACCAAGCGCGTGGTCATCGTGCACGAGTCCGTGCAGTTCGCGGGCTTCGGCGGCGAGGTGGCCGGCACGATCGCCGACAGCGATGCGTTCTTCTATCTGGATGCACCGATCAAGCGTGTGGGCGGACTGTACTGCCCCGTCCCGTTCAACCCCATTCTGGAAGCAAACGCCTTTCCGACGCCGGAGCGCATTGAAGAGGCGATCCGCAGCACGCTGTAAGTCGGGAGGCCCTGCATGATTACTGAGGTGTATATGCCGAAAAACGGCATGGATATGACGGAGGGAACGCTGGTGCGCTGGCTGAAGAATGTCGGCGAGCGCGTGGAAAAGGACGAGCCGATCATGGAGATCGAGACGGACAAGGTGACGATGGAGTCGGAAAGTCCCGCGTCCGGGGTCCTTCTGAAAAAGGTATATGAGGACGGCGCGGTTGTGCCGGTGCTGACGACGCTGGGCTACATCGGCGAAGCGGGGGAGGCGGTCCCTGACGGTGCGGCCGCTCCTGCGGAGCAGCCCGCCGCGCCGGAAAAGGGAGAATCGTCCGCTGCCGCGCCGGAAAAGACGGCGTGCGCATTTGCCGAGGGAGGAGCCGTTGCGGCAACGCCCTATGCAAAAACGCTCGCGCAGGAATACGGCGTTGCGCTTGAGGACGTGACGCCGAGCGGCACGCACGGCGAGGTGCGCGGCCGTGATGTGGAAAAGGCGGCGCACAGCCGCGTCAGGGCGACGCCGCTTGCCAGAGCGGCGGCGCAGAAGCTGGGTGTGGAGCTTTCCACGCTCAGCGGCAGCGGCTTTGGCGGCAAGATCGTCAAGGACGATGTGCTCGGCGCGGCCGCTCCCGCGCCGGCGTCCGTTCCCGCCGCCGCGCCTGCTCCCGCAGCGCAGAGCGGCGCGGGCAAGGTGCCGATGAATGCCATGCGCAGGGTCATCGCAAAGCGCATGCTCGCAAGCCACACCGAGATCCCGCCGGTCACCACCTGCGTCAAGGTGGACGTGACCGATCTGTTGGCCATGCGCGAGCAGATCAATGCCGGCCGCGAAAAGGCGGATAAGGTGTCGATCAACGATCTTATCATCATGGCCACGTGCAAGACGCTGCAGAAGAACGAGCGCTTCCGTATGTCGTTTACGGACGAGGGCTTCCTTATGCATGAGGATATCAACATCGGCGTGGCCGTCGGTCTGGACGATGGACTGATCGTTCCGGTGCTGCACAATGTGGACCGCAAGACGATCACGCAGATCGCACGCGAGGCGAAGGAGCTTGCTGCCAAGGCAAGAAAGGGCACGCTCAAGCCGGACGAGACGGGCGGCGGCTGCATTACGATCTCCAACCTCGGTATGTTCGGCACCTACTGCTTTACGCCGATTATCAACCAGCCGGAGGCGTCAATCATCGGCGTGTGCGACATTGAGGACGAACTTGCGCTGGTGAACGGCGCGATCGTGGTGCGCAAAAAGACGATCCTCTGCACGACCTATGACCACCGGATCGTCAACGGCGTGGAGGCAAGCAAATTTCAGGCGGATCTCAAGGCGCTGCTGGAGAATCCCGTCCAGATCATAATTTAAGTCGGAGGAGCTATGGCAGTTGAAGTGTATATGCCGAAAAACGGCATGGATATGACGGAGGGAACGCTGGTGCGCTGGCTGAAGAATGTCGGCGAGCGCGTGGAAAAGGACGAGCCGATCATGGAGATCGAGACGGACAAGGTGACGATGGAGTCGGAAAGTCCCGCGTCCGGGGTCCTTCTGAAAAAGGTATATGAGGACGGCGCGGTTGTGCCGGTGCTGACGACGCTGGGCTACATCGGCGAAGCGGGGGAGGCGGTCCCTGACGGTGCGGCCGCTCCTGCGGAGCAGCCCGCCAGCGCGGAGCAGCCCGCTGCGCCGGCAAGCGCCGCGCGCGGCGAAGATGAATATGACGTGGCGGTGATCGGCGGCGGCCCGGGCGGCTATGTTGCGGCGATCCGCGCCGCGCAGCTGGGCGCAAAGGTCGTGCTCTTTGAGCGCGATACCGTGGGCGGGACCTGCCTTAACCGCGGCTGCGTGCCGACCAAGACGTTTTTGAAGACGGCGGAGTACATTCACCACATCAAAAAGTCGGGCGAGCGCGGCGTTGTGATCGGCGGCGAGGTCGCCGTTGATATGGCAAAGGTCGTTGCAAACAAGGCGCAGGTCGTAAAAACGCTGACTGGCGGCGTGCGTGCGCTGCTGCAAAGCAACGGCGTGAGCGTCGTATCCGGTGAAGCGCAGCTTGCCGACGCGCACAGCGTGGAATGCGGCGGCAAAAGCTATCATGCGCGCAAAACGATCCTGTGCGGCGGCTCTGAGGCCGTGCGCATCCGGATCCCTGGCGTAGAGCATCCCAATGTGCTTACCAGCACTGAGATCCTGGAGCTGCAGGAGCTGCCCCGCCGTCTTTGCATCATCGGCGGCGGCGTGATCGGCTGCGAGTTTGCCAGCGCATTCCGCGCCTTTGGCTCTGAGGTCACGATCGTTGAGCAGGCGGACCGCCTGATGGCGATCATGGACGAGGAGGTCTCGGCGGAGCTGAAGAAGTCTCTGCTGAGCGACGGCATTGAGCTGCGCATTGGCGAGGGCGTAAAGGCCATCCGCGAGGCGGGCGGCGAGATGATCGTTGAGACCGAACGCGGTGAGGTTCCTTGCGACAAGGTGCTGCTTTCTATCGGGCGCAGATCGAATCTTGACTGTCTGGGGAAGCTGAGCGATCAGATCCGTCAGGAGCGCGGCAAGGTCGTCGTGGATGACTGCCTGCGCACCTCTGTGGCCGACGTTTATGCGGTCGGAGATATCAACGGAAGATCCATGCTGGCGCATTCCGCCTCCAAGATGGGCGAGGTCGCGGCAGAGAACTGCGTGTTTGGCACGCAGAAGCGGGTCGACCTGCGATATGTGCCCAACGTGCTCTATACGCTTCCGGAAGCCGCCTTTGTCGGCCTGACGGAGCAGCAGGCGCGGGAAAAGCATCCCGAAGGCATCCTGATCGGCCGCTTCCCGTTCTCGGCGAACAGCCGCGGCGTTGCGTCCGGCGAGAAGAGCGGCTTTGTCAAGGTCATCGCCGACAAGACATACGGCGAGATCCTGGGCGTCCACATCGTTGGCGGCTGCGCTTCTGAAATGATCGCCGAGCCGGTCGCACTGATGAATGAGGAGATGACCGTGCAGGAGGTGGCCGAGCGGGTCGTCCACGCCCACCCCAGCTATTCCGAGGCGTTTATGGAGGCGTGCAAGGACGCGATCGGCGGCTGCATCCATATGCCGCCCAAAAAGAAATGATATCTCCCTAACTCCTTTCCGTGCCCCGCAGCTGCAGAGCAGCTGCGGGGCGCACTCTTTTCTGCGCGTGAAAAAAGGCGGCGTCTCTTCTGCGGAAGAGACGCCGCCTTTTTGTGTATCCTTTGCTGCTGCACGGGCTTATTTCTGCCCGACGAGGCGGGCGAGAGAGGAGAAGTTGTCCTTTACGGAGGTGTAGAGCTGCTTGACTTCGCGGTAGTATTCGTCATAGCGCTTGACATGCTCGGCGACCGGCTCGGTGACGCCGGTCACGCGCAGCATGGAGTCGCAGCCCTCCTTGATGGAGGAGAAATAACCGGTGCCGTAGCCGGCGAGGATCGCCGCGCCGGCAACGCCGCCCTCGTCCACATTAAGCGTGAGCACATTGGCGTTGTAGATATCGGCCTGCATCTGGCGCCAGAGCGCGCTTTTCGCGCCGCCGCCGTTGGCGCAGACCTCGTGCACGGGCACAAACTCGCGACACAGCTCAATCGAATCGCGCATGGAGAAGGTGATACCCTCCATGATGGAGCGGCACAGCTCGTTCAGCCCGTGGCGGACGGACAGGCCAAAAAAGACGCCGCGCGCATCGGGATTGTTGATCGGCGTTTTTTCGCCGTTGAGATACGGCAGATAGAGCAGTCCCTCGCTTCCGATGGGGGCCTGTGCGGCAAGGCCGGTCATGTAGTTGTACACATCCTCGCCGGCCTGCGCCATGGCGAGCTTTTTATCCTGAAACACGGTATCGCGCAGCCACTTGAAGGATGCGCCGGCGCTCAGCACCAGACCGAGGTAGCACCACTTGTCCGGCACTGCATGCACGAGTGAGAGCGTTGCGCGATCCTGCTTGTCGATAAAGGGCTTGTCGGCGCAGCCGAACACAACGCCGGAGGTGCCGATGGTCGCGCCGATGCGTCCTTCTTCAACGATGCCGAGACCGATGCCGGCCATGGGCTGATCGCCGCCGCCGGCGACGACGGCCACGTTGCTGCGCATTCCCCATTCCTGCGCAAGCTCACCGCGCAGCTGCCCGACGATCTCGCAGGATTCTACGAGCCGCCTGGGCACGATGTCTGCGGGGATGCCGAGCTTTTCGATCATCTCTCCGGACCATGCGCGCTTGTTGATATCCAGCAGGAACGAGCACGAAGCGTCGGATACCTCGGTGGCAAGCTCGCCGGTGAGCTTCAGACGCAGATAGTCCTTGGCGAACAGGACGTGGCGGATGGAATCAAAGACCTCCGGTTCGTTCTCGCGGATCCAGAGCAGCTTCGGCGCCCAGAAGCTGTTGAGACAATAGTTCCCCGTCGTTTGCAGGGAAAATTGATCGCCCACGAGGGCGCGGATGGCGTCGGCCTGCTTGGTGGAGCGCTGGTCGAGCCAGATGATGCAGTTCCGGACGGGCTTGAGGTCGGCGCCGAGCGGCAGGCAGCCCTGCATCTGGCCGGAAAGGCTGATGGCGGAGATGTCCTTTGCATGACCGCTGGTGGTCACGGCCTTCCGGATCGCCTTGGAGCAGGCGTCCCACCAGTCCTCGGCATTCTGCTCGACCCAGCCGGGCCGGGGGCTGATGATGTCGCACTCGTAGTAGCCGCTTCCGTAAACTGTACCGGTCTCGTCAAGAACGATCGCCTTGATGCCGCTGGTGCCGGCGTCAATGCCGAGAAAACAATTCATAGCAAATCTCCTTATGATAATGATATGGGATCGGGCGCCGCAGGCGGCTTACCAGCCCTCCAGCTCCCAGGTGGTCGTCAGGTTTTCGTTGGTGGAGGCGCGCTCGAGAAGTTGCAGCGGCAGGAGAATGACCTGCGGCGCGGCGAACGTGTCCGCCGGCTCGTCGCCGGAGAGCATTTTAAGTGCAAGGTTGACAGATTCGCGGCCAAGGCGGTGCTTGGGCACGTTTATCGTGGTCAGCGGCGGCTGGATGAGCGAGGAGGCGAAGATATTGTCAAAGCCGGTGACCATCACGTCCCGCGGGATGCGCCTGCCGTGCTCCATCAAAGCCTTGACCGCGCCGATGGCGCGCTGGTCGCTTCCGGCAAACACGCCGTCAAAGGAAAGACCGTCGTTCAGCAGACGGTTCATCGTACTGAAGCCTGCCCAGGCCGAGCCCTCGGATTTGATGCACAGGGACGGATCGAGAGGGATGCCGCTGGCCTCCAGCGCGGCGCAATAGCCTGCATAGCGCTGCAGGCCGCCGCGCTGGGAGAAGGAAGAGAGATAGACGATCCGCCTTGCGCCGTTGTCGATCATGGACTGCACCGCCATCTGTGCGCCGGCCTTGTTGTCCCACGCGATGGAGCTGATGCTGTGATCGGACATATCGCGGCCAAGACTGATGACGGGAATGCGCTTGCTGCCGTGGTGCAGGCTGGCAAGCTCGGTGAGATAGGCGCTGTCTTCGTCCGAAGCTACGGAGGCGACAACGATGCAGTCGGCCTTGTTACGGGCCAGCTCATGAACATACTTGCGCTCCTTGTCGATCGAGTAGTCCGTGTTATAAAGGACGATGCTGTAACCGGCGGCGGTAGCGACCTCGTTCATGCCCGCAAGGACCTGCGGGTAAAATACGCGCGTGATGCTGGGAAGGACGACGCCGATCATCATTGAGCGCTTGGATTTCATGCTCTGCGCGGTGGCGTCGAGGTGAAAGTCAAGCGCTTCGACGGCTTTCATCACTTTTTCAGCGGTGGCGGGGCTGACATACTTTTTGTTGTTCAGCACATTGGAAACAGTGGAAATGGATACGCCTGCCATGGAGGCGATGTCGCGTATGGTGGCCATAAAAACCTCCGATTAAAAGGATTACTTTTGATTATAAATGAGCGGCGATAAAAAATCAAGAAGAAAAACGATAAAATGACGTAAAAGCAAGCGAAAAGCAAATGAATTTGACGAAAGCATAGCAAAGAACAAAAGATCGTTGTAAATTATCGATACATTATAGAAGAAATACAGAGGATTATTGTTGTTTGAGTCAACGGCAATCAGCGCTTTTTAGAAAACAAAAAACTTGTTTTTGAAATTTTTCAGAAAACATTTCAAAAAAGCATTGAAAAATGAAAAACAGTGTTTTATAATGCTGACAAGCTGCAGCGAGAGGCTGGCTGTGAAACTAGTTTGGAGGTAAGAAATGAACATCCTTGAAATGAACCCGCAGGAAATCAGACCCTGCGCATTTATCGGCGGAAATGTAAAGAATTCTTCGGCGGTGCGCCTGTATACGAAGCTGGTCGACTTTTACGGTCTGAATTCGGTTTGGATCCCCCGCAACATCGCAGAGGACGAGCTGGGCGACTTCTTTAAGGCGGCGAAGCTGCTCAAGTACAGCGGCGCTGTGATCTGCCCGCCGCACAAGGGCGCGTCCGTGGCCTACATGGATGAGACCGACGAGATCTCGAAGACGTTCCTGAGCGTCAACTGCGTCCGCTTCAATGAAGACGGCACCATCTCCGGCCACGGCTTCGACGGCAAGGGCGTCATTTATGCGTTCGATCAGCGCGGCGTCGAGCTGAAGGACAAGACCGTGATGATGATCGGCGGCGGCGGCGTGGCCGGCATTTTTGCATCTGAGATGGCGCAGCGCGGCGTGAAGAAGATCACCATCCTGAACCGCACGCTGGAGAAGGCGGAAAAGATCGTTGCGACCATGAAGAACATGTATCCCGAGATCGATGTCTCCTGCATGGCGCTGAGTGTTGAAAACGCCTGCGAGGTGGCGAAGACTGCGGATATCTTCCTGCAGGCGACCAGCCTTGGCCGCAAGGGCTTCCCCGAGTACGAGGACGTATCGTTCATCGATGCGCTTCCGGCCAACGCGTGGGTCATGGAGGCTGTTTCCAACCCGCCCGAGACCAAGATCGTCAAAGCTGCCAAGGAGCGCGGCCTGAATTACATCATCGGCATGGAGATGCAGGTCTGCCAGGTGGAGTCCATCTTCAAGTTCATCTACGACTTTGATATGGACGAGCGCGGACGCAAGGTTGCGGCGCAGTTTTTCTGCGATCTGTTCGGCTATAAGTACGAAGTTTGAGCACTTTGCACGGAAAACATTTTTGTTTTTTGAAAAATCGGAGAATTTGCGAAAACGAGATTTACAATTGGCAAATAATATCTCACAAAAAATGGTAATTATTGGAAGTTTTAGTTGACAATTACAATAATTTGATGTATTATCTTCGCTAGAAAAACGTTTCTCTCGTAAAAATGAAAAAGCGAGATCGAGAGAGACCGGACTCCGTATATTGGCCGGCGTTGAACAGGCTGATATATAAATAGAAACTCGCAAAAAGAAGAAAGGAAAAGATGATTATGAAGAAGTTGTTTGCCCTTCTGCTCGCCACCGCGATGATGCTGGCCGTTCTGGCCGGCTGCGGCGACAAGAAGACGGACGGGGGCGAGACCCCCAGCGGTGAGAACACCGAAAACACGATCGACCCCATTTCCCTCAAGCTGGCCCATGACGAGACTCCCGAGTCTGCCGTCGGTCAGGCGAGCGTAAAGTTTGCCGAGCTTTGCAGCGAGTATTCCAACGGTGCGATCGAGATCCAGATCTACGACAGCGGCACCCTCGGCTCCGTGGATGAGATCTTCGAGTCCCTCCAGGCCGGCAATGTTGACTTTGCGCCCCTGTCCACCGGCGCTATCTCGACCACCGTTCCCGACTATGCCGTTTTCAACCTCTCCTACACGTTCCAGGACATGGATCAGCTCCATGAGATGTTCGACGGCGAGCTGGGCAAGATCCTGATTCAGGAAGCGTATGACGATGCTCAGATCCACGTCTTCCCCGACACCTGGTCCGACGGTCAGCGCTGCTACTTCAACAACAAGCGCGAAGTCACCTGCGCGGACGACATGGCCGGTCTTCTGATCCGCGTTGCCGACCGCCCCACCTACATCAAGCCTCTTGAAGCCATGAACGCCGTCCCGATGGTCATGTCCATCAGCGAAGCCTACCTTGCCTGCTCTCAGGGCACGGTGGACGGTGTTGAAATGGCCGCCGCTCCCGCCATCCAGAACAACATCCCCGATATCTGCAAGTACATGACGGTTGACGGCCACATGGTCAGCCCCAAGATGTTTGCCGCCAATATCGCAAAGTATGAGAGCCTGAGCGACGCTCAGCGCGAGGTCATCGACAAGGCTGCCCACGAGGCTGCGCTGTATCAGCGCGAGCTGGCTGCTCAGATCGAAGCGGATGCCTTCACCCAGCTGGAGGACGCCGGTATGCAGATCACCTACTGCGATAACAGCACCTTCAAGGCTGCCACGGCTGACGCCGTTCTGGAGCTCGCCTCCACCATCAGTGACGAGGTCCTCGTTGCTGCCGGCATCAAGTAATGACCGCAGTCCCCGCAATACTGAAAACATGTTAAGCTGAAAGGGGGACGCGCTGCAGGGAAAGCGGCTTCAGTGCAAATTTTGGCCGCGCATTTCTTTCAGGCATCCTTGCAGCCGCCCCCCTTTTCGTTCTTTTTTAGCAGGGAGGATATCAATTTGGCCGTTTTTGATAAAATTGTCTCGGTGCTCGAGAGCATCATCAAGGCTCTCGTCGGCCTGTTCGTGCTGACGCTGAGCGTTATGACCTTTTTGCAGGTTATCCTGCGTTATGTGTTTAAGACGGGCCTTGCCTTTAACGATGAGTTTTGCCGCACACTGTTCGTATTCATTATTTTCTTGATCCTGCCGTATGCCTCGCTGCATAATATGCATATGCAGCTGGACATCATCTCCGGCAAGGTGGAGAAGGCGAAGCCGATCCTCAGAAGCGTTGCCTGGATCGTTGAGTTTACCTTCTTCTCCTTTATGATCGTAAATGGCTATGGATATGCATTGGCAAATCTGAAGAAGATCGCATCTTCGCTCCAGATTTCCTATTACTATATTTACATGATCATCCCCATTGCCTGCGCATTGGGCGACATCTTCCTGATCTATCGTCTGGCAAAGGTGCTTCAGGCAAAGAAAAAAGGCGTGAGCTGGCTGGAAGCCTATGAAAGCTGCATGGCCGAGGAAGATCTCGAGCGCGATGAAGACTGATAAGGGAGGAAAAGTTTGATGCAGGTTTTATTGATGTTTCTGATTATGCTGGCTCTGCTTTTCCTGGAAGCGCCTGTGTATGTTTCGCTCGCAGCTGCGTCTCTGACGGCGCTGCTGATGGATGGCGGCATCAGCGTTCAGGTCATGTCCCAGCGTATGTTCACTGCGGTCAACACGTTTTCGCTGCTCGCGCTGCCGTTTTTCATGCTGGCCGGCACGTTCATGGAGCAGGGCGGCCTGACGGAAAAGATGGTCCGCTTTGCCAGCTCCATCGTCGGCTGGCTCAAGGGCGGCATGAGCTACGTCAGCGTTGTCGCCGGTATGATCATGGGCGGTATTTCCGGCGCGTGCACGGCTGATACGGCCGCGTTGAGCGCCCTGATGATCCCCACGATGAAAAAAGAGGGCTATGACGAGGGCTATGCCGCGGCGCTTCAGGCCGCCTCCGGCTGCCTTGGCCTGATTATCCCACCCAGCGTTCCCATGATCCTGATGGGCGGCATTACCGGTATTTCCGTTGCAAAGCTCTTTGTTGCGGGCATCGGCCCCGGCATTCTCTGCGCGATCGCTCTGATGGTCGCCTGCAAGTACAGCACCTCCAGAAAGAACGTCGGCTCCGGCGAGTATGTCCCGTTTTCCTTTAAGAACATCTGGGCGAGCCTCAAGGATGCCGCGCTGACGCTGCTTGCGCCGATCATCATCATCGGCGGCATCATCAGCGGCATCTTCACCGCAACGGAATCCTCCGTTATCGCCGCGGTCTATACGTTCCTGATCGGCACGTTCGTCTACAAGCAGATCAAGCTCAAGGATCTGCCGCGTATGCTGTTCGAGGCCGGACGCAAGACTGGCACGGTCATGATCGTTGTGGCCGGCGCAGGCACGTTCAGCTGGATGCTGACCTATAACAACGTCCATAAGGTCCTCACGAATTTTATCTTCTCCATTACGACGAATCCGGCGCTCATCGTGTTCCTGATGATGCTGATCTTCTTCGTGCTGGCGATGTTCATTGATGAGTCCCCGCTGATCATCATGCTCCTGCCCATCATGCTCCCGATCGCCAAGCAGGTCGGCATCGACCCGATGCTGTTCTGCATCCTGATGGTCATCAACAACGCCATCGGCGGCATCATGCCCCCGGTCGGCGCGGCGGTCTTTGTTGCTGCGGGCGCCGGAGGGATCAAGACTTCCCGCGTCAACAGGCATGTGTTCCCGTTCGTGGTGGCATACCTTGTCTGCATGGTTCTGATCTTCATCTTCCCCGACATCTGCCTGTGGCTGCCGAACCATACCGCCTGATGGCGGCGCGCCGATGCGCCGCTCCGCCGGTGCGGCGCGGGCGTAACGAATGCTCCTGATAGTTTTTGCAGGCAAGGCATGGCGCAGCACGCCGTGTCTTGCCTGCCGTTTTGAAAAGAGGTATACTAATGATCTCACGAATGAGTCCCTATAACCGTCAGTTCCCCGAGCGCAAGATGATCCTCTGCGATACGACCATGCGCGAGGGCGAGCAGTCTGCCGGCGTGTGCTTTTCCCTGCAGGAAAAAATGAAGCTTGCGCGGATGCTCGACGAGGCGGGCGTGACGCAGATCCAGTTTTACCCCGGCACGACCGAGGAGGCGCACGGCGTGGTGCGGCAGATCGCGCAGATGGGGCTTGAGGCGGATATCGTGATCAATTCCGTCTGCTTCGGCGACAATTGGAAGGACAATATCAACTTCTCTCTTGACTGCGGCACCGACGTGCTGCATCTGAGCTATTATTCCACGCCGGAGGTCGCGCACCACTGGAACGAGGAAACGCCGGAGGAGATCCTCAGCCTGATCGACGAGAGCGTGCGCTATGCCCGCTCGCAGACCGACATCCCGATCGAAACGGCTTTTATCGATGCGACAAGGGCGGAGGAGAACTATCTGTTCCGCCAGATCGGGACCGCGCTTGCCGCGGGAAGCGACCGCATCCATCTGCCCGACACGGTGGGCGTCGCCGCGCCGAGCGCCATCCGCTATCTGACGGAAAAGGCGGTTGCGATGGCGAAGCCCTACGGAAAGATCGTGGGCATTCATGCCCACAATGACTTCGGCCTTGCACTGGCGGATGCGCTGGCGGGATATGAGGCCGGCGCATCCATGATCGACGTTTCCGTCAACGGCATCGGCGACCGCGCAGGCAACGTGGCGCTGGCGGAGGCTGTGGTGGCGCTGGAGGCCATCTACCGCCAGCCGACTGGCGTTAAGCTGGAGCGGCTGATGGAGCTGTCGCGCTATGTCTCGCAGATCGCCTGCCGCCCCATCCCGGTGGACAAGCCGCTTGTCGGCGCGCAGGTGTTTTCCAATCAGGACGATTTCCACGTGATGGCGCAGGCGAAAAACGAATTCGGCTACCGCGGGATCCGCGCCGCGGACATCGGCGCGGAGGAGCGGGTGTTCTTTGGCAAGGTCACAGGCCCGCACGTTGTTGCGCTGATGGCCGAAAAGGCGGGGCGCCCCATTGCAGAGGAAAATGTTGCGCGCATCTGCGCGGCGCTGTTCCGCAAGGCGGATGAGGAAAAGGGACGGGCGCTCGACGAGAGCGACTTCTGGAAAACCGTTGACGAAGTGGAACGGGAAAACGGGTGAGCACCATGAAGACCGGAAAGATCATACGCTTCAGCCTCGCCATCGTGATCGGCCTCGTGCTGGTCGCGGTCGCGCTGATGGCTGATGAGCTGTACCCGGGGCTGCGCTCAAAGGAAGCTCTGGCAGCCGGCGGTGCGGCGATCACAGCCGCCGGCATCTACAAGTTGTGTGTCGTGCTGCGCGAAAAGCGCAGCGGGGGCCAGTAATCCATATTTCAGTTCGCCGGAGCACCCGCTCCGCCGGACGCAGGGAGGAAACATGAGCAATCTGACGATTTTTGCCCTCGCACTTTTTATTGTTACCTATGTTTTGATGTTTTCATTTCAGAAGATCCGGCCCTATGTTGCCATCGCCTCGGCGGCGATCTTCGTGGTGGTCGGCAGCACGGGACTGTTCCCGGGCTTTGAGTATACCTTTTCCGATGCACTGCAGAAGATCGACTGGAACGTGATCATGATGATCGCCGGCACGATGGGAACGGTCTATCTGTTTATCGAGTCGAAGATGCCGCAGCTTTTGAGCGATATCCTGATCTCCAAGGTGCATTCGGTCAAGTGGATGATCGTCGCCATGTCGCTTTTTGCGGGCGTGATCTCCGCCTTTGTCGATAACGTGGCGACGGTGCTGATGGTCGCGCCGGTGGCGCTGGCGGTATGCAAAAAGCTTGATATCTCGCCCGTCGCGCCGATCATCTGCATCGCGGTTTCCTCGAACCTTCAGGGCGCGGCCACGCTGGTCGGCGATACGACCTCCATCCTGCTGGCCAAGGCCGCGAATCTCGACTTCATGGACTTTTTCTTCGTAGAGGGCAAGCTGGGCATGTTCTGGGTGACGGAGCTTGGCGCGCTTGCTTCCGCGCTGATCATCCTCTGGATGTTCCGCAGCGAGAACCAGAAGGTTGATATCCATGACCGCACCACGGTGGAGGACAAGGTGCCCAGCGTGCTGCTCTGCCTGACGGTTGCGTGCCTGATCGCAGCCTCGTTCATTCCCTATGCCAGCAACGCCCAGCCCGGTCAGTTCTGCAAGCCGGAGATCACCAACGGCCTGATCTGCATGTTCTTTTTTGTCATCGGTCTGATCCGCCAGGTGGTGAAGGACGGCAACGGCGAGATGCTCAAGGGCGCGCTGATGGAGATCGACTATTACACCATCGCCCTGCTGGCTGGCCTTTTCGTTGTGATCGGCGGCATCAGCGAGGCCGGTATCATCGACCTGATCGGCAATACCCTTGCCAAGCTCAGCGGCACCGGCAGCCGTATGTCTATCCTGCTGGTGTATTCCGTGATCGTCTGGATGTCCGTGATCCTTTCGGCGTTCATCGATAACATCCCCTATACCGCCACCATGCTGCCCATTGTGGCGGTCATTACCGAGCAGCTCAATACGGTCAGCGCCGTGGAGATCAGCCCGAACCTGCTGTATTTCGGCCTGCTGGTCGGCGCAACGCTCGGCGGCAACCTGACGCCCATCGGCGCTTCGGCGAACATCGCCGGCATCGGCATTCTGCGCAAGGAGGGCTGCGAGGTCAGCTCCGGCACGTTCATGAAGTACGGCGTGCCCTTTACGCTTGCCGCCGTGGTGACGGGATATGTGCTGGTCTGGCTGATCTGGATGTGAGGCGGCGCGGCAGAAAAAATGACAGAGAAGCATGGGCCTGTGCCGTCCGGCAGAGGCCCGTGCATTTTTTCTGCGCGGCATGGGTGCATTGCTTTTTCTGCGCCGGCGCGCTATAATGAAAACTCACACGCCCTTTCGCGGCGCTGATTCTGCTGATGTGCTCCGCCCGCGCGCCGGACGGAGCGGACAAGGAGACTGCAATGGAAGAAAAAAGCTTTTATCTGGAAACTGCCTCCCATGATCCCGCCTACAACCTCGCCTTTGAGGAATATGTGCTCACACACCGCATGGAAGGCTCTTATCTCATCCTCTGGCAGAACGACAACACGGTCGTGGTGGGGCAGAACCAGAACACGCAGGAGGAGATCGACTGCCGGTATGTGGAGGAGCACGGCGTTCATGTGGTGCGGCGCATGACCGGCGGCGGTGCGGTTTATCACGATCTCGGCAATATCAACTATTCCTTTATCACCGACCGGCAGGGAGATGATCTGGTGTTCACGCGCTTTACGGAGCCCATCGTTCAGGCGCTGCGCGCGCTGGGGCTGGACGCCGAGGCGAGCGGCAGGAACGATATTCTGGTCGCGGGGCAGAAGGTCTCCGGCACGGCGCAGCGATACTATCAGGGGCGCGTGCTGCACCACGGGACGCTTTTGTTTGATTCGGATCTCGACAAGGTCGCGCTGGCGCTGCGCGCCGATCCGCTCAAGTTCCGCTCCAAGGCAAGCAAGTCTGTGCGGCGGCGCGTGGGCAATATCCGCGCCCTGCTGCCGCAGGATATGGAGCTGCCCGCGTTCTGGGATCATCTCAAGCGGTCGCTGCTGGGCGGCTCCTATGAGGAGCTTTCGCTCGGCGCGGACGAGCTTGCGCAGGTGGATGCGCTCAAGGCGGAAAAGTATGACACGTGGGAGTGGAACTACGGCCGCTCCCCCCGCTGCGAAATGAACAACAAGCAGGCGTGGCCGGGCGGTATCCTGAGCGTGAGCATGAATGTCGCGGATGGAAGGATCACGGAGATCGCCTTTCACGGCGACTTTCTTTCCACGCGCCCGATGACGGAGCTCGTGACGGCGCTCCGCGGTACGCCCTATCGCGCGGAGGAGGTCGGAGCGGTGCTGGACCGTATGCCCCTTGCGGAGCTGTTCGGCGCGATCACGCGGGACGAGGTGCTGGCGACGATGTTCTATTTCTGAATTTGGGGCGAAGTTTTGAACGAAAATTGTTGATAATTTGAAAATTTTCAGAATTCCTCTATGCAAACGGGAAAAATTGAGATAGAATAGCCGCGCTGATTTTGGGCGGCGCTGTGTAACGGAGCGACAGGGCAGGTCGGTCGACCTGCCCTGTGCCATGCGAAAAACCGCCCTGCCACATATGAAAACAGGCGCGGGATGTGCGCTGCGTCTCAACGATGCGATATCGGGGACCTATTATGCTGCTTGCGGGGGAATGAACTGATATGAAGTCTAATATTACAATACTGGGCTCGACCGGCTCCATCGGCCGGCAGACGCTCGACGTGGTGCGCGCGCTGGGGCTGCATGTCACGGCGCTTACCGCGGACAGCAGCGTCGATCTGATGGAACGGCAGGTGCAGGAATTTGCGCCGCGCCTTGCGGTGATGCATAACGAGGCGGCTGCGCGCGAACTGCGCCGCCGGCTCGGCGGGAGCGGGACAGAGGTGCTCTCCGGCATGGAGGGCCTTTGCGCCGCCGCGTCCTCGGAGGAGACGGACACGGTGGTCACGGCGATCGTGGGGATTATGGGACTGGAGCCGACGCTCGCCGCGATCTCTGCGGGCAAGCGGATCGCGCTTGTGAATAAGGAAACGCTTGTGTGCGCGGGCGAGCAGGTCATGGAACGGGCGGAGCAGTGCTGCGCGGAAATTATCCCTGTAGACAGCGAGCAGAGCGCGATCTTTCAGTGCATTCAGGGCTGCCGGGACGGCAGCGAGATCCGGCGGCTGATCCTGACGTGCTCGGGCGGGCCGTTTTACGGCATGACGAGCGAACAGCTCGTCGGCAAGACCCGCGCGGACGCGCTCAAGCACCCCAACTGGAAAATGGGGGCGAAGATCACGGTCGACAGCGCGACGCTGATGAACAAGGGCCTTGAGATCATCGAAGCGATGCGGCTGTTCCGTCTGCCGCTTGAGCAGGTGTCGGCGGTGATCCACCGGCAGAGCATCGTGCATTCGCTTGTTGAATTCCGCGACGGGGCGATCCTCGCCCAGCTCGGCTCGACCGATATGCGTCTGCCGATCCAGTACGCGCTGACCTATCCGAACCGCACGGAGCGCATCGCCGCACAGCTGGATCTGCTCTCCTGCCCGCCGCTGACGTTTGCGCAGCCGGACGAGGAGACGTTCCGCTGCCTGAAGCTTGCAAAGCAGTGCGCCGCCGTGGGCGGCACGGCCTGCGCGGTGATGAATGGAGCGAACGAGGCGGCCGTCTATGCCTTTTTGCAGGGGCGCGTCGGCTTTCAGGATATCCCCGCGCTGGTCGAGGCCGCGCTCTCCTCGGTGGCACAGACGGCGCAGCCTGAGCTTGCGGACATTCTGGAAGCGGACAGGCGGGCGCGCGAGGTCGTCGCCGCACACATCGAAAGGCGCTGCTGAATGAGAACAAAAAAACTGCCGTTTTGCGGCAGTTTTTTTCTTACAGCAGCATCAGCACGACGCCGTAGAGCACGCTTGCAAGCGTACCGAAAACGATGACGGGGCCCGCCACGGCGAACATCTTGGCGGCCATGCCGGTGATGAAGCCCTCTGGTTGTGTCAAGATAGACATACTATTTTTCTCGAAATTTTTTCAGCTGCCTCCAAAGTGGGGGCGCTTATTGTTTTAGCTTGCCGTTACAAATGCAAACCCGCTCGAAGTACGCATATCTATCTCAATCTCTCCTGAAGGGTACACACGAACCCGCTCTACAAAATTCCTAAGGTAACACCGCGCAAAAAGTGCCAAGAACGGCAGGATGTGATATAATAGCATTATGGATAAGCAGATGACGATTTCCGCATTCAGCGATGAGTTGGCGCAGGTGCGGACAAAGAAGAAAGAGTTTCTGACTCAGATCGAGCGGATCGTCCCGTGGAAGGAATGGCTATGCCTGATCCAGCCGTGCTATTACAAAGGAGAGCGCGGTAACAAACCCTATTCGCTGGAGACCATGCTGCGGCTGTACTTGCTGCAAAATCTGTATGACCTGAGTGATGAGGCAACCGTAGCAGAAGTGATCGACAGCCGTGCGTTTTCGGATTTCTGCGGCATCGATTCCAGTAATCAGGTTCCGGACGGAGATACCCTTGGTCGTTTTCGCAATCTGCTGATCAAGAATGGATTGCAGGAGAAGCTGCTCTCTCAGGTGGTTGCCGCACTTATGGAATGAGGTCTCATTCTGAAAAAGGGAACGATCATGGATTCCACCATTATTTCCGCCCTTTCTTCCACCAAGAACAAGGAAAAGAAGCGGGACCCGGATGCACATCAGGTGAAGAAAGGCAATACCTGGCACTTCGGCTATAAGGCACATATCGGCGTTGACAGGGACAGCGGACTGGTTCATACCGTGGAGGCAACAGCAGCTAATGTCCATGACGCCACAGAAACATCCAAGCTGCTGGCCGGAGATGAAGATGAAGTATATGGCGACAGCGGTTACCTCGGAGCAGAAAAGCGCGGCGATGCGATCATCCGCAACAAGGCTGGTCGCAAGATCAAATACAGAATCAACCGCCGTCCATCCCAAGTGAAAAAGCTGAGCAAAAGCGGTCAGTGTGCCGCAAAGAAAGCAGAACACGCAAAGTCCTCTGTCCGTGCAAAAGTGGAGCACGCATTCGGTGTCGTCAAGAAACAGCTACGTTTCCGAAAAACACGATACCGAGGGCTCGAAAAGCAGAGAGCCAAATTCAATATCATGTTCGCGTTAGCGAATCTGATTCTGGCTGACAGATCCTGCCTGGCAGCTTGAATCAGTGCGCTCCTGCGAGCAAAAGCTCGGGCGACCTAATTGATTCTTACAAAATGGCCGCCCGGTAATGCGTATCGTAGCAGTTGTGCGGTATTGCCCTTGATTTTATAGTTTGGTCTACGGCGAAGGCCTTGGCGGAGGGTTCCAATATAG